>Ga0308022_1000072_pt1 | contig 36847 bp, 31 predicted proteins | sample Neamet353_FD_201297 | JGI IMG/M metagenome (GOLD analysis project Ga0308022, IMG submission 201297) | Marine microbial communities from water near the shore, Antarctic Ocean - #353 | ecosystem: Environmental > Aquatic > Marine > Unclassified | place: Southern Ocean | collected 2014-10-02 | reverse complement strand
GTCAGATGGTCGATTCTGATGGGTACTACTCCTCTGAAGTGCCAAACGAAATGTGGGGTACTGATATAGAGCTGATGTTTGCATTGATGAATTCGGATGTTTGCCCAACATGTCCTGGGGACTTTGACAGCAATGGAAGCATAGGCGTTTCTGATTTGACTGTCATACTCGCAAACATTGGGTGCTTAATAGAATGTGAAGTGGACTTAGATGGTGACAGCAGTACAACTGTGGGAGATTTGCTCGCTTGGTTAAGTCTATTTGGCAGTGAGTGTTAAGAGGAGAAATTGCGACAAAAAAGCCTGAATAATAATTTCTATTGTACCGTTGCACAACCGTAAGTTTTAAACTACTTTTGCAATCCTATTTTTGATTAACAACGGGGTTTAGGACCCTTATAAAAAGTTCTTCCACTATGGCTACAAAACTACGCCTTCAAAGACACGGTAAGAAAGGAAAACCCTTCTACCACATGGTTGCTGCTGACGCTCGCGCTAAAAGAGACGGTCGCTTTATCGAGAAAATCGGTACATACAACCCAAACACTAACCCTGCAACTATCGAGATCCAACACGATCGCGCATTATATTGGTTAGGAGTTGGTGCACAACCTACAGATACTGCACGTGCTATCTTAAAGCATACTGGAGCTATCTACCACACACACCTTCTTAAAGGAGTCGCTAAAGGCGCTCTTACTGAAGCTCAAGCAACAAAGAAGTTCGAAGCTTGGTTCAATGAAAAGCAAGGTAAAATTGATGCACAATCAGCTGCAATAGGATCTAAGGATGCTCAGCAAGCTGCGGACGCATTGGCTGGTGAAAAGAAAGTAAACGAGGCTCGTAAAGCTGCTATAGCTTCTGCTGCTTCGGACATGGCTGCTGAAGCAGCTGCTGCAACAGTTGCTGCTGAAGCTGAAGCTAACGCTGAGGAAGCGCCTGCTGCTGTTGAAGCACCTGTTGCTGAAGAAGCTCCTGCTGCTGTTGAAGCTCCTGTTGCTGAAGAGGCTCCTGCTGCTGTTGAAGCACCTGTTGCTGAAGAAGCTCCTGCTGCTGTTGAAGCACCTGCTGCTGAAGAAGCTCCTGCTGCTGTTGAAGCACCTGCTGCTGAAGAAGCTCCTGCTGCTGTTGAAGCACCTGCTGCTGAAGAAGCTCCTGCTGCTGTTGAAGCACCTGCTGCTGAAGAGACTAAAGAAGGAGAGTAATTACTTTTCTTTTAACGATATTAATAAGAGCTACCAATATGGTGGCTCTTGTTGTTTAAAGTAAATTGCAAAAAGCAGTAAACGAAGATGAATAAGAAAAACGGATTTATACTCGGGAAGTTGACAAAGCCATTTAGATACTCTGGTGAGTTGGTACTTTGGATGGATGTTGATGATGCAGGGCCGTATACAGGAATAAAGCTAATTTGGCTAGAGATGAGGAAACAGCTTGTACCCTACTCTATCATCAAGTTGAAAGCACACAACGACAGATTCGTGGTTAAATTGGAGAATGTCGATACTGAAGAAGGAGCACGAGAACTTAGTGGGAAAGATATTTACTTGCCGAGTGAATTGTTGCCTGAATTGGATGAGGATAAGTTTTACTTCCACGAGGTGCCAGGATGGACAGTTGTCGATCTTGAGAATGGAACGGAACTAGGCGAAGTCGTGCGAGTTATAGATCATGGTCCCTATCCGATGTTAGAGGTTGATTCAAATGGAGAGGAGCTCATTCTGCCACTGCCTGAAAATTTTAAAATCGAAGTGGACAGAGAGAACAAGATTTTGAGAGTTGAAGTGCCTGAGGGATTGGTTGATGTATTTGTAAATCCAACCAAGCGAGAGATGGATGACGGAGATGAGGACAATGAGGTTTGGCTTTAAGAATAAAAATCAAGCATTAGGATGAAGGTTTTTACATGAAATTATTTTCATGTTCATTCAAGATGGGAAAAGCCGTAAAACTTGAGAGAAAAAGGTGAGCGATCCGAGCTAGCGAACTTAGCGAACGATTACCTGTAGAGATTTACTTTGAGTTGAGGAATTAGCAGAGCCATTGCTGCTCGAAATCCTCACCAAATACAGACCTTTTGTTTGGGGGAGCTCTATCAGCTTTGCCCCCTGACGGTCATCTAAAGTACCATGATAACATAACTCTCCTCTTACATTATAGACTTCGAAGTCTGTACAGTCAGTGAGGTTAGAATAGTACAAGGTTGTAAATCCGTCTGATGTAGGGTTTGGTCCTATAGTAAATTCAGCTACTGGGAAAGGGGATTCATCTATTGAGTTGACGCCCATTAAAAGAGATGAATTACTCGCAATTAATACTGCAGCCGATCCATGCTCTTCGAATAAAGTTTGAAAGGTTGAAATAGGCTGTAAATCCCAATCAAACATCGATTCAACCCATCGAGGAGGCATACTTTGATAATACACGTTCACCGTAACCGTAGCGGGATTGTCCCAGCCAATGGAGTTGAAACCAGGAGTGTCCGGCATTTTATACGTGACCATGTCACTGCCACTGCCAGTCTCACCAGACAAGTCTGAGATATTGAAGTTGGGGTCGTCAAGAACAGCTCCAGAAAGACTTGTGGTGTCATAAGCGGAGTGATTCATACTGAATCCTATTGGGACGAGTCTGTTGTCCTTGACAGATAAAAACGCCTGTTCAAGAACGTTAGTTGGACTAGAGTTAATGTCGGCTGACACGAGCTCATAAATTAAGACCTGAGACTGATCCGTAATAACATCATAGTGTGGCTCAAAGGCATCTAAGCCAAAATCATCAGATCCTAAAATACGTGATCCTGAAGCGTCCATTTTCCCACTGTGAAAAAGGGTGTCCTCATTTATTACGACAATCGCTTCGACGAAAGCACGACGTGAGGGATATCCAGAAGGGAATTTGTGACCCGCTTTGTTATTGAGTAACACGGTGAACGACAACTCTAAGGTTTCATCATTAAAATTTTCGAAAACTTCCAATTCAATCGATTGCTCTAAAAGCATATTTCTCGTATAAGCGATCGTAGAGTCGAACTGCTCAGCTGTGGCGGTGAGCCCTAATTCCTCAACGTTATCTCGTAAGATTTCCAGCATGGCAGTGTTCGCTCCGACAAGAGTATGGAGGCCGTAAGGGGTGCGAGGCTCGAGGAAAGAATATCCAGATGAGATAATTACGGGTTCTTCTATTCTTGGCATGTGACAAGATTGGCAACTGGCTTCATGGTTTTCGAACTCAACTGGGATTTCTATACCCTCACCAGAGAAAGCGGAATTCACCCATTCGTGATAGGTTGCTTGTTCTACATAGATCTCCCCCGTTAAATTGCCCTCGAGATCAACGCTGTTCGTGATCAAAGTATGGCAATCTGCACAAACATTGCTATTTACCATATGAGCGCCATGCATAATATCGTAACCCGCGTAGGTATTCATAGGATCCTCGAATAGCAGGGGCTCGTCTTTGCCTATTCCGTATGGGCCATAAATGACGGCTGAATCAAATTTTAAGTCGCCACTAAATGAAAAGCCAGAACTGTCGGCAGATTGCTGATGACAGGCGACACAACTCACACCATCAAGGGCCAATGAATCAGAGATCAGCATCTCCATGGTGTAATGATTTATGCCCATGTGAGCAGCACCGAAATTTCCTAGGGGAGCATGACAGGATGTGCATTTGTCTTCTAATTCAGCCTGATGTTGAGGGTTAATCGCTACTTCGTGAGCAACTTTAGCACGCCAAAACGGATCCTTGGCTGAATTTGCCATCATGGAACTTCTCCAAAAATCTGTAGGGTTTATATCCCATCCGTCAGGAATAGAGATGGCGGGATATGTTTGGCCTGGAATGGAAGCCAAGAAATTAGCATCTGTCCCATGACAACCTGCACATTTCCCACTGCCTGTGAAAAGCGAATTCAGAGTGTCAGGCAATCCACCATAGGCACTAATAAAAGCCGTGCTGTGGAAAGGGTTAGCGTCAGCATGAATAAAAAGTGGGCGAGATACGAATGCAGCAAGTACTAGGACTGAAATAGAAATAACAAGAACAATGACTTTGCTTTCCATGTATTATCTAATTCTAACTTTCTTCACAATATCCTTTTTCAAATGGTCATTCAGCATTTTAATAATCTTTGCCTTTTCGTGATTAAACTCTTCTTTTAAAGGACCACTGTTGAGAGAAATAAGCAGAGTACCATCTTGTTGGAGCATCAGGTGGCGTGTCTTTTTATGGATCACATCTCCGAAAACTTCTTTCCAGGCGAGTACCACCTCTACCTCATCTAGTTTAGAGTGCATGCGATTTAGCTGTAAAAACTTATCGATCACAGCGCTAAGCGGTTGAGTTCTGTTTTTTCTGCTAGGCGGCATCTTCATGCGTCTAAGGTATTGACTTCTCCATTAATTACTTCAAAAACACGAACATCCGCTCCAATAGATTTAAACATTTCGGGGATTCGACCCATGTGGGTATCGGTAATAAAAATTTGACCAAAAGTCCCATCAGTCACCCTACTCATCAGAGCCCTCACACGCTTATTGTCAATTTTATCGAAGATGTCGTCGAGCAAAAGTATGGGCTTCACACCTGTCGCTTTTTCTAAAAAAACCAGCTGGGCAAGCTTAAGGGCGACAAGGAAGGTTTTTTGCTGTCCCTGGCTTCCGAATTTTCTCAGTGGGTAATCCCCAATCTTAAAGGCCAAATCATCTTTATGTACACCACATGTCATCCGTCTCAGCCTCCGATCATCTTCCTGTGAAGTCTTTAACAACTCCATGAACTCATCTTCATTGTTTGACACATTTGAGATATACTCAAGACTCACAACTTCACTACCTCCACAAATTTCGTTATAAACCTCAATAAATACGGGAAGGAAGTTTTTAATAAATTCTTTTCTTGATCGTGCAATAAATACTGCGTTGGGTGCAATACGAGCATCCCAAGGCTCAATCAGGGAAGGATCCCACAATCTATTTTCCGCAAAATACTTGAAGAGGTTATTTCTTTGATGAACCGCCTTTTTATAGTCTATCAGTTTTTCCAGATAAGTTCTATCATATTGAGAGATGACACCATCCATCCATTTTCTTCGTACCTCACTCCCTCCTCTTACAATTTCAGAATCGTCAGGTGCGATAATTACAGCAGGAAATTTACCTATGTGCTCTAGAAGTCGAGAATACGACTTTTCGTTCCTTTTAAACACCTTTTTTGCGCCACGTTTTACTCCACAACTGACGATTTCCTCGTTTCCGTGATGATTAAACACACCTTTTATCATCATAAATGGTTCTCCGTGAGAAATATTTTGAGAATCTATCGGATTAAAATAACTTTTACAAAAACACAGGTAATGCAAGGCGTCCAGGATGTTTGTCTTGCCTGAACCATTGTCTCCAAGGAGGCAATTCACCTGTTTTCCGAACTTTAAATCACCACTTAAATGGTTTTTAAAATGAATCAGATGAAGAGAATTTAATTGCATAGTGCGAATTTCTTATTTTTGCATCCTCAATCCTACTAGAAAAGGAATAAAATTTACCATGGCTAATAAAAAAGACGATACCATCCTCAACGTTGATGAGGTGTACACAAAAACAGAACAGTTTGTAGATAAGAACCGCAACCAACTTACGCTCATCCTCGGTGGTGCAGCTGTAATCATCATTGCGTTTATGGGATACAAAACTTTAATTTCTGACCCTGCTGAACTTGCCGCTGAAGAAGCAATTGTTCAAGCAGAGCACTATTTCTCTATTGACTCTTTAGATCTCGCTCAATTTGGCGATGGGTTTTCAGCTGGATTAGAAGAAATTATGACTGAACACTCTGGTACTAACGCTGCAAGCAGAGCTGCTTACCAAATTGGTGTAATCAGTCGTGATGCTGGTTTATATGAAGAAGCCATTACGGCTTTCAACCAAGTCAACTTTAGTGATGATGTTTTATCTCCTATGTCTCTTGCTGGAATGGCTGACTGCTACTCAGACCTCGGTGATTATGCTCACGCGGCAGATTACTACAACAAGGCAGCAAATGCTGCTGACGCAGGTTTAGCTGCAAAGGTTCTAGCACCAACATACCACTATAAGGAAGCATTAACTCACATCGAGTTAGGCAATACTTCTAAGGCGAAATCGATTCTTTCTCACATTGAAGAGAATCATCCGAATAGTAAGATGTACACTAAAGCTGTAGCTCTACGAGCTTCACTATAATATTATAAGATATGGCTACGGCCGGAAATAACTTAAGCGTATACGATCCAAAGGATCTACCCGACGGTGCCCACTTCAAGGTGGGCATCGCTGTTTCTGAGTGGAATTCTCAGTACACAAACGGCATGTTAGTTGGAGCTAAAGAAGTTCTGCTTGCTTGTGGCGTACCCGACTCTTCAATAACCACCGTTTACGTCCCAGGCACTTACGAACTGCCTCTTGCTTCTCAAATGCTTCTCGAAAGCGTGGATGGCGTTATCGCTATAGGAAGTGTAATAAGAGGTGAAACAGCTCATTTCGACTATGTATGTGACGCTGCGGCAGCGGGGATTAAAGATGTCAATCTTAAAACTGGAAAGCCCGTAGCTTTTTGTGTTTTAACAGACAACAATGCTGATCAAGCTGAAGCGAGATCTGGAGGACGCTTGGGCAACAAAGGCACAGAAGCTGCCGTTGTTATTCTGAAAATGCTTGCCCTGAGGTCTGAATTAAGCATGTAAAGTATGCTCAAAAATGTTGTGGCTCACCGCCCTTTACTTTCAATAATCATCTTAGCCGCATTTTTGCGCCTTGTTGCTGCCTTTATGTCTGAAGGCTATTTAATGCATGACGATCATTTTTGGGTGATTGAAGCTGCGGCGAGTTGGGCGGATGGAGAAGATTATAACAACTGGATGCCCTGGTCACAGGAAGCGCTTGACAAGGTTCCTACGCCACACTATACTAATCTTGCATACGCTGGTCTTCACTACGTTTTTTTTAGGTTGGCAAAACTCACCGAGCTCTCTGACCCCTTAACATTAGCTCTTATTCTTAGGCTGCTTCATGGATTGTACAGTTTGATATCTGTGTATTTAGCGTATAAAATCACGGAGACATTAAGCGACAAAAAATCAGCCATCTATGTAGGCTTGATGATGGCTGCTCTTGCCTGGATGCCAATTCTAAGTGTGCACCAACTTGTGGAGATGTTCTCGATCCCACCCCTTCTCGCCTCAGCCTGGGTGCTTGTTAAAGCATCGAAAAGTAAACTCGATGTAAAAAGCTTAATTCTGTCAGGTTTATTCTTGGGTCTCGCAACTGGATTGAGATATCAAGTGGGCGTATTCGGATTGGGATATGTATTCGCTTTTGCAATCCAAGGAGGGCGTGAAAACATATTACACGCATGTAAACAGTCAATCGTATTGGGAGTGTCAGCCATATTGATGTTTAGTGCCGTGCAACTACCGGCAGATATCATACTCTGGTCTGAGCCATTCGCGCAATTGGGAGCGTACATTCAGTACAATGCAACCCATGCCGGAAACTATCCACAAGGGGGACCTTTGAATTTTATTTGGGTAATCTTGGTATTAAGCCTCCCGCCAATCTCAATATTTTTGCTCATTGGATACTTCAGTAGCTTACGCAAATTCGCTTTTCTTGTACTGCCTTCACTTGTTTTCATAATTTTTCACTCGGCCTTCCCTAACAAGCAAGAACGGTTTATTCTTCCCGCAATGCCATTTGTAATTATTGCGGGGGTCATGGGATGGGGTATACTGAAAGAGAAAATCTCATGGCTGAAAACTCAGCGGGGAATTAAGCTAGAAGACACTTTGGTAAAAACCTCAATCTTTATAAATATTTTACTTCTTGTCGGGCTAACGTTGTCGTCTAAGAACACCAGCGAGATGAAAGCCATGAGTGCCATTAAACAGATGGGGGATTTAGAAAGCTTTCTTTACGTTACTGCGGATGGGGAATCTTTTGCCCCAAGGTTTTACCTGGGGAGTTGGGATAGCTTTACGGTCGCAGATTCTAACACTGACATCGCTTCTCAAAAACTAACGCATATGCATGACTCGACCACCACAATCCCGAACTACATCCTGTTTGTGGGAGACACTCATTTGGGAGAGTTAATCACAAGCTTTAAATCAGAATATCCTTCACTATCTTACGTTTCTCAATTTAGTCCCAGCAGATTAGATCGAACTCTCAATTATTTCAACCCTCACAACCCTTTAAAGAGGGTTATGGTGTATAAAATAGATTCACAAGACTCCGCAAAATGAAACCTTTACAAGCATTTATATTCTCTGCAACTCTACTACTCACAAGTTCTATGTTTGCGCAGTATCCCGGTTGGCAACAAAAAGCAGACTACAATATGGAAATCTTCGTTGACACTGATGTTCATCAGTACGACGGGAAGATGAACGTAGTGTATGAAAACAATAGTCCAGACGATTTAAACAAAGTTTTTTTGTACGCTTTCTTCAATGCTTTCCAACCAGGAAGTATGATGGACGTGAGATCTCGCAACATATCAGATCCGGACTCACGTGTGGGCTCAAGGATTTCTGAGCTGCCTGAGGAAGAATGGGGATGGATTAAAGATGTGATTCTAACTATGGATGGAGAGCCGTGTATTGTATCTATAGAGGAAACAATCTTGGAAGTGGTATTACCTACCCCTATCGCCTCAGGTACAACAGCAAATTTCCAGATGAGTTGGAAAGCACAAGTACCTCGACAAATTAGACGATCAGGCTGGATGAATAAAGAAGGCATAGAACTAAGCATGACACAGTGGTACCCAAAGTTCTGTGAGTACGATCACGAGGGTTGGCATTCTCACCCCTACGTGGGAAGAGAATTTCATGGTGTTTGGGGCAATTACGATGTAAAAATCCAACTGCCTGTAGGATACAATGTTGCCGCAACGGGCATTTCTAAAATGACACCTGAACAGTCTAAAAGCACTGGATATTGGCACTTTAGAGCTTTAAACGTAATTGACTTCGCTTGGGTAGCTGACCCCGACTTAGTCTATGAAAGCGTTTCTGTAAGTAAGGACACAAAGATGAACTTCGTATATGTTCACAATGACGAATATGATGACGTTTGGCGCCAACTTCCGCGATTTGCTGTTCAAGCTATGAGATTCCTCAACGACTTTATCGGAGAATATCCCTACCCCCAATACACAATAGCCCAAGGTGGAGATGGTGGCATGGAATACCCTATGATGACTCTAATCACTGCAAATCGTTCACTACCGAGCCTTGTTGGGGTTACTGTACACGAAATGGCCCACTCTTGGTTCCAAGCAGTTGTAGCCACGAATGAAGCGCTTTACGAATGGATGGATGAAGGATTTACTTCGTGGATAGAATCTGAATGCATGGACGTAATTGCACCACGTGAAATGTCTCAGGAGCGTGTTGGAGGTTCTCACTCTTCCTCTTATTACGGATACATCAAACAAGCTCTAAGCGGAAACGAAGAAGCAATGAGCACGCACGCCGATCACTACACCACAAACCGAGCTTATGGAGTGGCTGCATATTCTAAAGGTGAAGTCCTTGTTGAGCAACTTGGAGCGATCATAGGTGAGAAGGTGAGAAATGAAGGTATGAAGGAGTATTTTAAGACTTGGGCTTTCAAACACCCTGGTCCCACTGACTTTAAGAGAGTCATGGAACGTACATCAGGTTTAGAACTCGATTGGTACTTTGATTACTTCGTAAACACGACACACACCATAGACTACGCAATAAGTGAAGTAGCTACAAATAAAAAGACGAGTACAATTACACTTGAGAAAGTAGGGGTTATGCCTATGCCACAAGATTTAAAGGTGACTTTCAAAGACGGCTCCTCATCAAGCTACCATATTCCACTGGTGATCATGAGAGGAAATCGGAAGATGGAAAAAGAGGAGATCGTTGCTGAGGATTGGCCTTGGACGAATCCCACATATACTTTAGAGGTCCCAACACAGGGGAAACGAATCTCGAAAATCACACTAGACCCACTCCTATTACAAGCTGACGTTAACAGAGAAAACAACGAAGTAGAATTTAAGTCAGTTGGAAAACAAAATTTCGAAAGAGATTAACCCTCATAAAAATGATTCGATCTGATATAAAACTTACTGGAAACCTCCTTTATGATGATGCAATTTATATTGTACTCTCGTTTACGGCTATGGCATTCTTAGGCTCCATAGAGCTAGACATAGCGCGAGGGCTGCCTATAACTCTACAGTCTATCCTTGTAGTGCTTTCGGGGTTTCTGTTTGGCAGTAGAGTTGGTGTGAGCGCTACCGTATTATATTTGTTAGCGGGAGGTTTGGGAGCTCCTATTTTCCATGGCGGCGCTTCAGGATGGCTTCATTTTACGGGTCCTACCGGTGGCTTTCTCTTGTCCTTCCCCATCGCAGCTTTATTCGCTGGTGAGGCAGCAAACTACGCTTCTAAAAACACGAACTTCGTCAAGTTTGAATTTATTACTGGAAGTATTATTTTATTTTTAGCCCAAATAACAATCCTCATCCTAGGTCTTGGATTTCAAGACGCCCTCACCCCTACTTCGCTAGACTTTTCCTCTGCCGTAGAAGTTCTCATGCCTGGACTGCTCGTTAAAACGGCATTCGGCACTATCTTATTTGTCCTAACAGGAAGAGCTTTAAAAAACTTTAACAAATGAACCTACTCAACATCAGCCTTATTACATTGGGCTTACTTACTGTAGCGAGTTGTGAAAACTCGACAACCTCGACTTCTTCAGATAACTCGAGCACAAAAAAAGAAGCAATACTCAATATGAAAAGAGCCACCGACCACCACAGTTATAGTAAACCTGCAGAAGCTGTTGTCACTCACCTAGATTGGAAGGCTGTTGTGGATTTCGAATCTCGCACCATTGCTGCTACAGCGACTTTCGACCTCGAAACATCTGATCATGCTGAGAAAGTTATCTTGGATATACGCGAGTTAGATATTCTCAGTGTACAAGTTGACGGGATAGATAGTCCATTCAATATAGGCGAGGAACAAGAATTCATCGGTTCTCCTCTAAGTATCGTGATCACACCTTCTTCTAAAAAGGTGAGCATAACCTATAACACACAGCCAGGAGCTGATGCCTTCCTTTGGGTCGAAGGTTCCGAAGATGCACACCCATTCTTGTTCACACAAAGCCAAGCCATTCTCGCACGAACTTGGATACCATGTCAGGACTCCCCAGGCATCCGATTTACTTACAACGCCACTGTTGATGTGCCTAAAGATTTAATGGCTCTAATGAGTGCCGTGAATCCCACAGAAAAGAATTCTGAAGGACACTATACCTTCGTGATGGACCAACCCATACCCTCTTACCTTCTAGCCCTCGCTGTAGGAGATGTGGAATTCAGAAGTGTGGGAGAACACACTGGTGTTTATGCCACACCTGACCTTATCGACGCAGCAGAGTACGAATTTGCAGAGATGGAAGATCTACTCGTTGCAGCTGAAAACCTGTACGGGAAATACGCTTGGGAGCGTTACGATTTGTTAGTTCTGCCGGCTGCTTTTCCATTTGGCGGAATGGAGAACCCACGCTTAACATTTGCCACACCTACAATTATCGCAGGTGACCGCAGCCTTGTCAGCTTGGTTGCACACGAATTAGCTCACAGCTGGAGTGGAAACTTAGTGACAAATTCAACATGGGATGACTTTTGGCTTAACGAGGGTTTCACTGTTTATTTCGAGCAAAGAATTATGGAAGCCGTTTATGGCCGAGATATAAGCGAGATGCTTGCCAGCCTCAGTTACAGAGGTTTGGTAAATGAATTGTCGGATTTAAGCCCAAACGATACTCACCTTCGCCTTCATTTAAAAGGTCGAAATCCCGATGACGGAATGACAGCGATTGCCTACGACAAGGGATTTCTATTCCTTCGCATGATTGAAGAAACAGTTGGAAGAGCTCCGTTCGACGCCTTCCTCTCTGAGTATTTCACCAAGCACGCATTTACCGTCATGGATACCGACAACTTCATCGAGTATTTAGAAGGTACGTTACTCACAGATGAATCGACCCGCAATGCTGTTAATCTTACAGCTTGGATAGATGGTGCTGGTCTTCCTGACAACTGTCCTAAAATTCAAAGTGACAGAATTGAGAATGTTGATCTCGCAGTGTCGAGGTGGACATCTGGTGAGTTGGCCACTTCCGACTTGCTTTGGAATGATTGGCTATACCAAGAGCGATACAGGTTTTTAAAGAGTATCCCATCATCTGTAAATGTATCAAAACTGGATGAGCTGAATTCTACATTTAACATTTCATCTACTGGAAACAACGAAGTACTATTCGCTTGGTTAGAACAGGCCGTTTTAAAGGGGCATGAGGCTTCTTACGAACGCCTAGAGACCTTCCTTATTAACGTTGGCAGAAGAAAGTTCTTAACCCCGCTTTATAAGGCTTTGCTAGACACAGATAAAACAATTATGGCTTTAGATATCTACAAAAAAGCACGACCCAATTACCACAGCGTAGCTACTGGTACGATGGACGAACTCTTAAATATAAATGGCGGTGAATAACATCACAGCTTCAGGTGCGTAATTAGCGAATAAGCATTACATATCCGAACACTTCCTTTCTCCAGCTTTCTTCACTTATACTGTGAACTTCAACACGGTAAGTATAAGTTCCGTTTCGAGAAAAGTACTCTCCGTCGGTACCCACCTTTCCATTCCACCCATCATTAATATCTGTCGTTTCAAAGACGACCTCTCCCCAACGGTTGAAAACCTGAAGTTCAAATCTATCGGGATCAATATCTGAACCCTGAATGAAGAAGGCGTCATTCGTACCGTCATTGTTAGGCGTGAAAGAAGTTGGGATGAAGAGATTAAACAAATCACGAATTTCGATCTCTCGGGTGATTTGGTTGGTACATCCAAAGATGTCCTCAACCTCTAATTTCACAGGATAAAACCCACCTCTGTCATAAGGAAAAGTAAATACAGGGTTCTCAACAATAGCAAATCCAAGAGGGTTATATGAGTTGAAAGTCCAAAGCCAACTAACAACATTGTCGCTCTGCAGACCGTCAAAAGTTACCGTAGTATTGGGCACCGTTGTGGGTTGAGGGTTCGCATAGAATCCCACCATCGGCAAAGGATAAATGTTAATGTACGAATCCTTCGTCCCAGAGTACTCACAGCCTCCAGCAAGAGAATTGATGGTTAGAGTCACCGTATAAAAACCAGGATCGTAATAGGTGTGATCTGTGTTCATCTCAGCAGTCATAGCACCATCGCCAAATTCCCATACACTTGTAGTAATTAATGAGGGGTCAATCAAATTCGTAAATGCAAAAGCTCCGTTTCCACAAGCTTTCGTGGTGTCTGCAACGAAGTCAACATCAATTGGAGATTCAATCGTTACAAACATACATGCCTCAGAAGGCGGAGTCTCGCAATCATCATTCACAATTACACAATACATTCCTGTAGAAGGTGGTGTATGAGAGACTATGCTATTTCCTAAGGCACCCAATTGATTGCCCTCCCACAGCCAAGTGTAGTGATATCCAGCACCACTACCTCCGAATGATCCAATTGCATCCAGTTGAGCATCATCTCCACTACATATGAAGTCGGTGCCTTGCAAATCTGCGATCAAACCACTTAACACATTCACATTTATCAGCTCATCAGAAGACGGGCAACCATTAGGGTCAGTAGCAAAAACTGTATAAATCGTGCTAGAAAGAGGACTCGCTACAAAACTACCATCTACTGTTGAAGTCGTATCACCAGTAATTGAATTTACCCAATGATACGTCCAAATATCAGCCGGATCTTGAGGAGACCAAGCCTCCAGCACAACAGCGGCAGTTAAACATATAATTTCATCAGAGCTTGTTTCAATTTCCATAGGAACAGGGTCTAACATTTCGAATTCATATGAATACAGACATCCTGAATCGTCGAATAAATCAACGCTGTACAGTCCAGGCGTTAAATCCTGTAGAACGTAATCGTTGCCATCAAATTCTAAAGACTCCTGAAGGATTCCACCCTCAAAAAACTCGATGGTAAACGGACCGTCACTTAAAGGCTCGTTAATAGAAACAATTAAAACTCCATCATCCGCTAAACAAGACGGCTGTTGATGAATAACATCATATTGGAAACCAGGCAATACCATCACAACATCCGTGGCTGCACAATTGTCAAACCCGATAGGCTCAACTGACAAAGTGTATTCTATGGGCTGTCCATCAAAGTCCAAAACAGTTGGTTGAGCGACAAATGGATTGTCCAAATAGTCTGAAGGAGACCATGACCAATCAAATCCACACGCGTCCTGCCCACCACAACTTACACACCAATTAAGTTCATCAAAATTGGACCATACATCTTCACAACTAGCACTTCCATCACTTATAAGAACAAAAGAAATACAGCCATCTGGATTTGTTGCCGTAAATGAAGAACCTGGTATATTAACATCTAAAACTTGAATCAAGGTGCCTGTACCATTAGGACCATCAAAAACATTGATCACATCCCAACCAGCTTCAATGGTCCCTGAAGAAAAACTCAAGGTCATCATGGTTCCATCCCCGACAATATCGGGGCAATAGTTGAACACCGTATTTTCATTGTTTGAATAACAATAATCATAGGATCCACCAGAATCATCACATGAAGAGGGGCCTCCAGTTGTAAACACACCTAATAACTGCACTGGATCTTGGCAAAATATGACATCCTCTCCTGCTGAAATATTTGTCTGAGGACCTTCAATTACGGTAATATTAACTGTCGTATCCCAAGTACATCCAAAGTTGTTTGTCACTTGATAGGTAAAGTCGAATTCACCTGCAGAAGGGAAATTCAAATCAACATGGTTCATGTCATCTGAAATCCAGACAACACCTTCATCAGCAATTTCTACGTTCCAAAAACTTGAATCTAACTCCAAACCAATTTCTGGTGTAAAGGTTGTTACACCGGGAACAATTTCAGGGTTGAAATCAATTCCCCACTCGAATAAAAAACCATCATCACCACCCCATTGATCAAAAACAGTAAAACTCCAAATCCCGTTTAATGGACATCCAACAAAATCGCAAAGATCACCACAAGGAAGATATGTTCCTGAAAGAATCGGATCGGCTACATCAGGATTATTTGCATCATCCAAAACCCACAGAGCATCCATATTCCATGAATAATCCCATCCTTCAATATCCGCTAAACCTAGGTTATTTCCATTCACATCATTAGGAGTACAACCATTCGGATCAGCTGCTCCAGAAGGACCATTCTCCATTAAGATTACCTCAGTTCCATCGGGGCAAGTCACCCAGAAAGTAAGATCACCCACAAAAGTATGCTCAATATTCGCCGTGATTAATTCAATATCAGCGCAATCTTCAAGGACTTGGTTTTGGTCAAAAAAGTCGATGAATAAATCAGACACAAATGGAATACCTGTATCATCTGGAAGAGGCTCCTCCTCTGAAACTCCAACGGGCGGAAGGGCAGTCCAAGTTATTGACTGAACAGGGTTTCCATCAAGAAAACCAGGTGAGCCCGCACATATTGGAGATGTGAAACTCGCGTTAAAAATAGGGATAGTACTGACTAGGACCTGCTGGGGCTGAAGGTTAGTACTGAAGCAATGATTCACGTCAACAACGGTTAAGGTGACAATATATTCACCTGGAATAGCATAAGAATGAGACACATCAGTCCCATCTGAAACAGCGGTTACTTCCACTGAGCCATCACCCCAATTCCATACTAATGAATCAAGAGCAAAACCATCTGTACCAGAAGATGGAAATGAAGAAAAGGTCACCAATTCATTTGGACATAGACCTACACTTACAGATCCCTCGACACCTGTAGGGAAAGGTTCTGGAGATACCAATTCGACACCTGAAATTGGATAAGAACAAGGCGTTACGCAACTTAAATAAGCAGCCCAGCCGACATCACCTCCAGTAGCGCCATTGTTACACTCAAACACAAAAGTTAAACAGCCAGAAGGATTTTGAAATGAAGCTGTATAGCTTAAGCCATTAAAACTATTCCCAGTACCTGCACCAACTAAAGGTGCACTCGCATCGGGACCATCAAACACATAAAGAACATCGTTGTTATTCGGATTAGCATTTGTTTGGAGATCAAAGACCGCAAAACTCAATTGAACAGCATCACCAGGGACACTTGGACAAAATGTGATTGTCCCATCAGTGCAGGAATATGGGTTTTGAGCACCACCACCAGCGTCAATTAGATTGTTGTCAGTAAAAAGAGCTTCTTCACCGCATAAATATTCAACCTCAGCAACCAGTCCCATTTGGTACAACGTTGATTGAGCATTAACTGTTTCACTGATTAAGAGTGATATAACAGTGAAAATCAGAGGTGTAATTCGAGAACTATACAGATAATTCATATTTAATAAGTAGGGATTCAATAAGATGCAAGATACTAATTCATTCATAAACTTTATGAATCCGATTTAGGCAGACTCCAGTACTACCTTTCAACCTCAATTATGTCGTTATAAAGCCTCTGATCACCACTGTGACTAAAGCACACAACTGTCCAATTATAAGACGTTCCGTCAGGCACTAATTCGCCATTCAGAAAATCTCCTTGCCAAGGAGAATTAAAATCCGACGTAGAGAAAACAATTTTGCCGTTTTTATCAGAAACAACGAGCTCCCATTGTTCTGAAAGTCCTTCTAAACCAAATGGGATAAAGGTGTCATATCGACCGTCATTGTTTGGGCTAAATCTAGCAGGTGCATTGAGAGAATTTCTATTCCCAAATTTGATCACTTTCGTCGCGTGATCTTGGCAACCAAACTTATTTGAAGCGATAAGATTTAATTCATATTCACCAGGGACAATAAACTCGGGGGTGTTGTGTGCAGAAATAGCACCATCAACAATCCAAGTAGATGAATTTGCATCATCGGTTCTGTTATTTAACTCTACTTGAACTCCCTTCTTGATAACATTACGGGGCATAGTCCAATCAAATACAGCATCAGGTAGTGGGTGAACTTCAATTAAACTTTCAATTGTTCTGGTTTTAATCGCACCAGTACCATAAGATCGGACGGAAAGAGTTACATCAAAAACACCTTCATCGTCATAGACATGAGAAGGTTCTGGCTCTGATGAAAAACTACCATCACCAAAATTCCATAAAACACTCATCGTTTTATCTAGATCTCTGAGTTCGAAAGCAACTTTAATTCCAACACAAGCTTCTTTTGTCGAAACTTCAAATGGGATAACTTTTGAGGCAGGATGAAACACATCTACATCAGCCAATTGAGGCTCCTTACCTGTCACTTGCTTCTCCTGATTTACGACAACCGTTTCTTCTACTTCTTTACTTTCGACTACTTGCTTATTTGACTGTCCTTCTCCATCCAACTGCTCAGCTTCAACAGGCTCAAGCATTCCAGTTTCTTCATTATACACGACTCCGTAATCTGGCCCTATATCTTCAAAATTCGACAAACCATCCTCAACAACTAATTCTGCAGGCTCTTCAGTAACGACTGTTTCTAACGTAAGGAAACGTTGAACTACATAAAGTGAAGCAGATCCTAAAATAACAGCGGCACTAATTGACAATTGAGAAATCAAACGCGTGCTAGCAGCTCCAACCCCCAGAGCACCAAGGGCAGCTACAGCAGCTAATCTCTCTTTCATCTTCGCCCAGTCAGCAGTAGCTTCTGGCTCCTGATTTTCGAGAGTTTCTCGTATTTTTTTATCAAACTTCTTATCAGACATGGTCTGTTTTTTTCATATTTACTAAAATGCTTCGAAGGTTACGTCTTGCTTTAGCAAGATTTGACTTCGAAGTCCCTACACTAATGCCTAATTCATCTGAGATCTCTTTGTGCGATAGATTATCAAAAACATGTAGATTGAAAACCGTTCGGTACATCGGGGACAGTTGAGCCATGGCAGCTTGCACATCATGAACTGTGAAATTCATTTCATCATGATCATCATCACTTATATGAGCGTCATCTTCAACAAATGAGTCAAAAGATTCTTCTAGCCCTAGAACCAATCCAGCAGCCTTACGACTTCTGATAGCATCTATTGATGTATTTACCATGATGCGACGCATCCAACCTTCAAAAGAACCTTTAGAAGAAAACTTATGAATACTCGAAAATATTTTTAAGAATCCCTCTTGAACAACATCTTGTGTGGCGTCTTTATCCGAAACATATCGCAAACACACACCAAACATTAATCGATAATACCGTTCAAACACCCATCGTTGAGATTTCTCATCTCCTCGAAGGCATCCATTAATGTGGGCAAGCAATTCCTTGTTTTGCATTATAGTCGCCGCTTTTAATTGACGAAACCTGAATAAAAAGGTTGCCTCGTATTGAAAACAAAGCTCAAAGCGGACCCGCAATTTCGTTGAAAATCTCTATCGAAGCAAACCACTACATAACCATTCACGTTTGTAACTTTGCATTATGAGAATTGTAGTAGGCTTATCAGGTGGTGTTGACTCAAGTGTTGCTGCTTTTAAGTTGGTAGAGGAGGGACACGAAGTAATCGGGTTATTTATGAGGAATTGGCACGATGAATCTGTTACAATAAGTGACGATTGCCCATGGATAGATGATTCCAATGATGCTATGATGGTAGCTGAGCACTTGGGGATCCCCTTCCAGGTAATCGATTTTAGCGCTGAGTATCACGAGAGAATTGTTGACTATATGTTCTCTGAGTATGAGCAAGGTCGAACACCAAACCCCGACATTCTATGCAACAGAGAAATCAAGTTCGATTTATTTTTAGATGCTGCTCTTAAGTTGGGAGCGGAAGCTGTTGCAACTGGTCATTACTGTCAAAAAGAGGAAACAATCATGGCAGATGGCTCAATTGAATATGAATTGGTTGCAGGAGCTGACCCCAACAAAGACCAAAGCTATTTCCTTTGTCAACTCACTCAACACCAGCTTAAACACGCCATCTTCCCTATTGGCAACTTGCTGAAACCAGACCTGCGGGTGATCGCGAAAAATGCTGGAATACATACGGCTGATAAAAAAGACAGTCAAGGATTGTGTTTTATAGGTAAGGTGAGGCTACCAGATTTCTTACAGCAAAAACTAAGCATTAAACCTGGTGATATTATTGAAGTGTCAAATGAGCACTCCACCTTCAAATCCCCTGAGAGGGCTGTCACGGATCCTTATACTTTAACTCCAGAAATGGGCTCAACTGTAGGCCAGCATCAAGGAGCTCATTTTTTCACTGTAGGCCAAAGGAAAGGCCTCAATGTGGGAGGCAAGGCTGAACCATTGTATATCATAGGAACCGATGTTATTACTAACACAGTATATGTAGGGCAAGGAGACAATCACCGAGGGTTGATGAGAAACGCCTTGCTCATAGCAAAAGAAGATATTCACTGGGTGCTCCCATCTCACAACATGGAAATTGGAGAAATACGTGAATACCTCCTTAGATTTAGATATAGACAACCTCTGCAATCGGGAAAGGTTAAGATGACTGAGGAAGGACTAACGCTGAACTTTGACACACCACAAAAAGGAATTACCGCGGGACAGTTCGCAACTCTTTATGAGGGAAATAAACTTGTAGCTTCAGGCCCAATTAATTCATAAACCTTAAGTTATTTTTTCTGTAATTCTATATTCGGTTCTTTGAGGGCTATTTCGCGAAACCATTTCAGAAATAAATCCTGCTAAAAACAACTGAGAACCTAATATCATTCCTGTTAGGGCGACATAAAAGGCGGAAATTTCGGTGATGTTTTTGGCCTGCACATCTATGTTCATTGCATAGAGTTTATATCCAGCAATTGCTATGAAAAGGCCTGTACTAACTGAAAACGTTAAAAGCCCTAACAATCCGAACAAATGCATAGGTTTACGTCCAAAACGCTGAACAAATGCAATCGTCATTAAATCAAGCATGCCATTTGTAAATCTCTCAAGCCCAAATTTGGTCGTTCCGTATTTTCTGGCTCTATGAGAAACCACATGTTCTCCAATTTTATCAAATCCAGCAGCTTTTGCAAGAAGGGGGATATATCTGTGCATCTCGCCTTGAACTTCAATCGCCTTGACAACGTCAAGCTTATAACACTTTAATCCACAATTAAAATCATTGAGATAAATCCCACTCACCCTGCGTGTCATCCAGTTATAAAGCTTTGTTGGAATGGTTTTAGAAAGTGGATCATGGCGCTCTTTTTTCCATCCACTAATGAGGTCAAACTCGCCATCAAGCAGAAGCTTTTCCATAACTAAAATCTCATCGGGGCTATCCTGTAAGTCAGCATCCATTGTAAATACAACAGCACCTATAGAAGCCTCGAAACCCTTTTGAAGTCCAGCGCTCTTGCCATAGTTACGAGCAAACTTGATGCCTTTCACCTTTCCGGGATAGTTCGTCTGCAATCCCTCAATAACAGACCAAGAATCATCCTTGGAACCATCGTCGACAAAGACAACTTCAAATTTTCTATTTTCGAGCACCCTGTTAATCCACTCCATTAACTCAGGCAAACTCTCAGCTTCATTGTAAAGCGGGATAACTATGGAAATATCCATTGGGTCTTAAAAATTAATCTTATTCTCGGGATTACGCTTAAAAATTGCAGCAACAATAAGAGCGATTAAACCCCAAAAAATTGAGCTGTAAAAAAGGCCAATAAAGGAACCTGACAATGTGTATCCTTTGCGAATTTGCAATTCCGTCTCCACTAAAGTTTCTTCAAGAAGATCAGCCTCTAAACCGAAAGACCCCATCATTCCTTCTACTCTCTCCAACGTAATATCAGCAACTGTATCAATCAGCCCTGGATCGATTAAATTAAAAAGCACAAGATTGAAAACGATGGAAGCCGCGAGAAGACAAACTACAGCAATCATGATGTGACCTAACAATCTAGAGAAATTGATGATTCCGTCTTCGTCAGCGCGAATTGCTCTGCTAACAACTACCATTGTGATGACAATCAGCAGAGATTGTGCCATTCCTAACGGCCATCCGACCAACGCCTCAACGCCAATAATGTAAGCTACCAGACTAAGTATGACTGAAATAAGGGCTGCCAATCCACAGTGTTGCCAAACTAATTGATTTATTCTCATGGGTGCAAGATACTACCTTATCTTTGCAACTGGGGCAAGTCTCTTACGACCAGCTCCCGCTTAATCCCCCAGGGTCGGAAGACAGCAAGGGTAAGCGGTTGAGCGGTGCGATAAGAATCGCTTGCCCCTTTTTTTATGCCTTAGATTTAGAGTCTGAAAATGGATTAACAAAGCATTTTAACGATGAGCCGAATCAAAAAGAGATCGATTACGAAGATTTTAATCGCAAATAGAGGAGAAATTGCACTACGTATTATTAGAACTGCCCGTGAGATGGGTATTGCCACTGTAGCAGTTTATTCAGATGTAGATTCAGAAGCTCCACACGTAATGGCCGCGGACGAAGCTGTACTCATAGGCACAGCTCCTTCATCTGAAAGCTATCTTTTAGCAGATCGAGTATTAGAAGCGGCTATAAAAACTGGAGCAAATGGAATACATCCTGGATATGGATTTCTTTCTGAAAATGCTGAATTCGCAAAGGCTGTAGAAAATGCAGGAATAGCTTTTATCGGCCCCGAATCCGAGGCGATTAGAACGATGGGAGATAAACTCGCAGCGAAAGAAGCCGTCTTGGCTAGAAACATCCCTCTTGTTCCAGGTACTGATGGCGCGATTTCCAATCCAGAGGAAGCGTTAATAGAAGCTAAGAAAATCGGAATGCCTCTGATTATTAAAGCAAGTGCAGGAGGTGGTGGAAAAGGTATGCGCTCAGTCTTTAAACAAGAGGATGTAAAAGAGGAGCTTGCCCGTGCTATATCAGAAGCAGAAAGATCGTTTAATGATGGATCTGTATTTATGGAAAGACTGGTCTTAAAGCCAAGGCATATTGAAATTCAAATTTTAGCTGATTCTCACGGAAATGTCATTCACCTTTTCGAACGTGAATGCAGCATACAAAGACGTCACCAAAAGGTGATTGAAGAAGCTCCATCTGTGCTGCTAGATGAAAAACTACGCGAGGAAATGGGTGAATGTGCGAAGGAGGTCGCTAGAGCCTGCAACTATATAGGCGCTGGAACTGTTGAGTTCTTGGTTGATGGAGATAGCAATTTCTTTTTCTTAGAAATGAACACCCGTCTTCAGGTGGAGCATCCAGTAACTGAGTTTATTACTGGCGTTGATATCGTTAAAGAACAAATCCGCATCGCGGAAGGCAAGCCTCTTTCTTATGCTCAAGAGGATGTAAATATTGAGGGGCATTCTATAGAACTACGTATTTACGCAGAAGATGCCGGTGCTGGGTTTTTGCCTGGAACGGGGGTTTTAAATAAATACTCTCCTCCAGTGGGGACAGGAATTAGAGTTGATGATGGAGTGGCAGAAGGTGGGGAAGTTAGCATCTACTATGACCCCATGCTGTCAAAGCTCATCGTGCACGCCGCAACACGAGAGGCATGCATCGAGAGAATGCTTTTTGCTATTGACAATTACGACATCAGGGGAGTGAAAACGACATTGGAATTCGGAAGATTTGCTGTTAACCACGAGGTTTTTCGTTCGGGGGTGTATGATACTGGATTTATTAATGATCATTTTTCACCAGAGAAACTAGTTCGCGAACTTCCAGTTGGGGAAAACGTTTTTGCGGAATTGGTCTCTGAACTTTACGATAGGATTGCTGAAGAAAGACACGAATTGTCTAAAAACACTCACGTTCAGGAAGAGAGATCTAACTGGAGAAACCGGGAGGAGAGATAAGTTAGGGTTTTCGTGCGTAAGTATTTTCTATCGTTCATAAAAGTGCGGCGGTAGAAACTTTCATAGAAATATAAAAACGTACATTTACCTGCGCATGTCAAAAAGACAATTTATCATATACGATTTAGAGGCGACCTGTTGGAGAAGCCCCAAACCACGAAAGGTTGAGATTATCGAGATTGGTGCGGTTAAGGTGAATGAAAATCTTGAGATTATTGATGAGTTTTGTGAATTTATCTTACCTATTATTCACCCTAAAATCGATAAGTTTTGCACCAAACTCACTAGCATCACACAAGAAGATGTTGACCCAGCCGACAACTTCAACGTTGTTGTAAAAAGGTTCGAAGAGTGGATGAATCCTGACGCTACGCCTACTGCTCTTCTAAGTTGGGGAGAGTTCGACAAGAGGCAGTTTGCTGCTGACGCTAGGCTTCATGATATGGAGTTGAGTTGGCTTAGATACTGGGCTTGTATGCAAAGGCATTACAGTAAATTTAAAGGAGCGAAAAACCAAATTGGTTTAAAAAACGCATTAAAACTTGAGGGGCTGGAATTCAGCGGAACCCAACATAGAGCAATAGAGGATGCCAGGAATATGGCGGAACTCTTTATTAAGGTCGCAAAACCCATGAACATCGTTTAATGGATCTGGGGCGGGAAAGAGGTTGGCTTGAAATATTAATATTTCTGGAACGGTCTCTCTTGATTTTTACAGGAGTTGTGTTTGTGGGGATCTTGATCATTACAGGCTTCGAAGATTTCGGAGAGAGAATGACATTGGCTGTTGGGGTTTTACTTCTGTTCATGTCAGGAGTGATAGCCTCTTTAGAGAAAGGCGGTAATGACGTCTTGAAACGTAACGCATTTGCCTTCTTTGTCTCGAGCATATGCTTGGCGGGCGTATATCTCAGACACTCTATACAGCCACACGAATACTTATTAGCAGGAGTGCTTTTTGCAGCTCTTTTCTCAGCGACTGTGACCAGGTGGCATAATATATTGAGGCTGAGTGTGGCCATTGTCGCTTGGGGATATGCTTATACAAACATCACAACAGAAATTATTTCTCACTCAAATCACAGACCCGAATTGATACTTGAGTTGGGAGACACCGTTTCAATGGGACCGTATTTCGCGAGTTTTATAGAGAAGAACGGACAAGAAATTAAAGTTGAGTATTTCGAGGTGACACCAAGACTGTATACAAGAGGTAGTCATGTTAAAGTTGATGACATGGTATTTCGAGCGAAGGCTGACCACTCTACTTCGACGGATTTTTTCATCGACCTAGAAGAATATTGGACGATAGTGCCTTTTATAGATGATGGGAAGAAAATAGACGTGGAGGTTTGGTCTAATGGAACAGCAGGAGAAAAGGTGTTTGAATTTACAAACTTGTATCATGAAGCAACTAAAAGATGGACAATTGCATATGATGTGAAAAATGAGATCTTGGGAGAATCGGCTGATGGTAAGATGATTGTTATCCGAGCAACCAAATTGCCGTTAACAATCGTAATTTTACTCGGTGGCTTGATGTTCTTTCTAAGTCTAATTGTTAGAATATTCAAAACACAGTTAAAACAGCAGCATGAATAGCATCGACCCACTTAGGATCAGTATTATCGGTTCCGGCAAAGTAGCTCAAGCTCTTTGCAAGGCGCTGTACGCTGGCGGGGTTGAGATCGTGGAGATTTACAACCGCAATAGAACTGAAGCTGAGAAACTTGCTGCGGAATTAGACAACACGAAAGTTGTCGATAGAATTGAGGAGTTTAATACAAATATTGACGCCGTAGCTGTACTTGTAAAAGACGATGCTCTTGAAAGCACTGCGATGTTGATTCCCAAGAGTCTGAAACGATTTCATGCGTCAGGGGTAACAGATAGAGAGGTTCTGGGAGAAGTGAATGGTGTGATTTGGCCTATAAAGAGTTTTAACGCGGAGTCAGTTAATGACAGTCTTTCAGGAGTACCATTCGGAGTGGATGCTAGTTCAGATGAGTTTAAGGAGATGCTTGACAGGATCGTGACATCTGTGGGTGGACGTGGATTTTACGCACCTTCAGAGGTGAGAGACAAAGTACATCTAGCTGCCGTGTTTGCGGACAATTTCGCAAATCACTGCCTTGCACAATCCCAACAAATACTTAAAGATTCTGGAATTTCAACTGACCTACTGCAGACATTGGTTGAGGGGTTATTAATTGGAGCATCAACAGGAACTTCTTTTGAGAGGCAGACGGGGGTAGCTATAAGAGGCGACAAAGGGAGTCAGAAAAAACACCTAGAATTGATCAAGTCTTTCTCAAACGCTCAGGAAATGACCGAATTTTATAGCCTCTTAAGCAAACACATTTCTGAAAGCCACAATACTCATTAAGCAATGAATTATAAGACTAAACTTGCCCATATCGAACTTTTTGCATTTGACTATGACGGAGTTTTTACAGATGGCATAGTACTGTTAATGCCTGACGGAAGTGAAGTAAGGCAGGCCTCAACTCGAGATGGTTTTGCCGTTCAATGGGCTGTGAAACAGGGGTTAAAATTGGCTCTGCTTACTGGCGGAAATGAGAAGTCAGTTGCTACCAGGATGGTGAAATTAGGAGTCGAGGAGGTTTACCTGGGATGTAAGGATAAACTTGTGTCTCTAAAGGCACTGTGCGATAAGCTTCAAATCCCACTCGACAAGGTTGCTTACATGGGTGATGACATTCCAGATATTGTGGCAATGAGGGAAGTGGGATTAGCTGTATGCCCTAACGATGCAGTAGAAGAAGTTAGAAATATAGCTCACTACATTAGCCCCAAGGGAGGTGGGAAAGGTTGTGTGAGAGATTTATTGGAACAAGCGATGAGATTGAAAGGAATTTGGTCTTCAGAAAATGCTCACAAATGGTGATAAAACGCACCTTATGTAATTGCACTCTTAACTAACTTCGCGCCGCAATGGATAAAAACACAATTATTGGTTTTGTACTCATGTTCACCCTGTTAATGGGATACAACTGGTACACTGCTCCTACTGAGGAGGAATTAGCGCAAATGGAACTTGCTGAAGCTGAGGCTGAGGCAGCACTTGAGACTCAATCTCTTCAAGTTGACCAAGCTCAAAAAGGGCCTCTAACTCAAGAGTTAGTTGCTGAAAACTCATTGAGAGAACTTGGATTTGACTCTCTTGGGCAGCAAGCCGTTAGCCATGAACTTCTTAAAAAGTTCGGTCCACTCGCCCTTGCCGTTTACGGTCAGGATAAAGAATACAGAATTAAATCATCAGTACTCGACATAATGCTGGCTTCCCGTGGCGGGTTTCCGATATCGGCGACACTAACTGATGGAAATGTACGCTCAAGGGATGGGGAAGCGATCGAGCTTTGGGATACAAAAAGGAGTTCTATGGATTTGTATTTCGACGTGCCTGGTACAGGTCGAATTAAAATGACGGATCTGAATTTCAACAGTAAATCTGAAACAGATAGCACAATTTACCTTACTGCAGAAACGGAAACTGGTAAAATTGAGGTCAGGCACAATCTGGAAGGATATGAACTTAAAACGAGAATTACATTTATAGGTTTTGATGGAATTGTGTTGCCTGAACAGAAATTAGTTTGGTCTGCAACTGGATTAAGAAATGAGAAAGGACTAGAGTGGGAAAGGCAGCATACATCAATTTTTTACAAGGAAGAAGGACGTGGACGCGACTACCTCTCAGAAGGGAGGTCGGACGAAGAAACGATTGAGTATAGTCTGGAATGGATCACCTTTAAACAAGATTTTTTCTCAGCTTTAGTGTCCGTTGACGGAGGGTTTGAGAAAGGTGCAATATTGTCGAATCAACTGTTTGAGGAGGACACCACTTCTACCCTGCTGTTTTCTGCAGACCTTCCTATGGTTGCGAAATCTTTAGGCGGTGCTATGGAGCACAACCTTAGCTTTTACTTTGGCCCCAATGACCTTGAACTTTTAAATGCAACCGGATTAACCGAAGTCGGTAAAATAATCGACTATGGTTGGTGGATCTTCGGTTGGGTCAACAGGAATTTCATCTTGCCTCTTTACGAATTCTTAAATGCTCGATTTGTGAGCGCAGGGATGATCATCTTAATAATTACTTTGATCATTAAAATGTTCCTCTTCCCTATTACTTGGAAGAACTTCCTGAGCTCAGCGAAAATGAAAATGCTTCGTCCTCAAATCGAGAAGATTAACGAGGACCATCCTGAGGATAAAGTAGCCCGTCAACAGGCGACTATGGAACTTTACCGAAAGTCGGGAGTTAACCCCATGGCCGGCTGTCTTCCTGCCTTACTCCAAATGCCTATTCTTTACGCGATGTTCCGCTTCTTCCCCGCGAACATTGACCTGAGGGGTAAGAGCTTTTTATGGGCGGACGACCTTGCAGCATACGACAGTATCCTAGACTTGCCTTTTGAAATACCTCTGTATGGCGCTCATATAAGTGGTTTCACGGTGCTAATGGCTATTTCTATGTTCTTCTATATGCGCATGACCACAGCGGGTCAGCCTCCGCAGCCTAAGCAGGCTGGAATGCCTGATATGAAAATGATTCAGAACTTTATCCCATTTACGATGTTGTTCTTCTTCAACAAGTTTGCTGCAGGACTGAGTCTTTATTACTTAGTCGCTAACCTTGTATCTATAGGCCAAATGTTAATCATCAAACGCTACTTCATCAACGAAGAAAAGATTCTTGCTAACATTGATGAGAACGTTAAGAATCCTAAGAAAAAGTCTGCTTTTCAGGAACGCCTCAGTGAAATGCAAAAGGTACAAACGCAGAAAACCAAAGAAATTAAAGCTTCTAAGACTACAAAAGGCAAAAAGAAAAAGTGAAGGTTTATATAACATATTTCTCATTCTTTGCTTTTGTATTCGCAATCTTAACTGGATGCTCTGTACAACAGGATGTCCCAAATACATCTACGCATGTCCCTTTGGAAATCTCCATCGGACTTCAAAGAACGATGTGCTATGGCTCTTGCCCTTCTTTTGCTTTTGAAGTTTTAAATGATGGACGAGCTTCTCTTAGGGTGGGTCGATTCACTGAAAAAGTGATGGGCCGTCATTTAGATGAAGGGAATTACAAGAGCACACTTCCCCTCATCGATATCGAGAAAATAGTAACGTTTGCAGACGCCTTCGGATACCATAAACTGAATGATCGATATGATGATAAAAGGATCATGGATCTCCCTGTAGCAATTTCTACAATAAACGGAAAAACTGTATTTAATAGATATAACGGGCCTAATCTCGATGAACTTTACTTAAAAATCGAAGGATTAATGAGCAAAGCAAATTGGATTGCGGAGCCTGATACACAAAAATAATTTTAAATAAAAACTGATAAATGAAACATATTTATTCAATCACATTAATTGCTTTGACAGCCATATTCTTTGCTCCTGTATCACAGGCGCAAGAAGGTATGTGGCTTATGCACACTCTTGAGGAAATCAATGAGGAGTCAATGCAAAACTCTGGATTCCGCCTAACTGCTGACGACATCTACGATATCAACAACGCGTCTATTAAAGATGCAATCCTCCGTCTTAATGGTGGTAGTTGTACTGCTGAAGTGATTTCGTCACAAGGTCTAGTCCTTACTAACCACCACTGTGCTTACGGTGCGATACAAGGTTTCAGCTCTCCTGAGAACGACTACCTTACAGATGGGTTTTTCGCTCTTAGTAAAGATGAAGAAATGCACATTGACGGATTCGAAGTGAGCTTTCTGGTTCGCATCGATGACATCACTGACCGCGTTCTTGCAAACGTAACAGGTGAGATGACTGAAGATGAGCGTAACGAAGCAATCAATGCTGCGAAAGGCGAAATCAACACTGAGTACTCTGAAGCAGATTCTAATGGCTACCAGTATGAAATCAACGGATTCTACTACAACAATGAATTCTATATGTTTATATACAACACTTACAGAGATATTCGCCTTGTAGGTGCTCCTCCAGAAAGTGTTGGTAAATACGGTGGTGACACAGACAACTGGATGTGGCCTCGTCATACTGGAGATTTTTCTATGCTTAGAATCTACGCAGATGAGGACAACAAACCAGCTGACTATGCCGAGACTAACGTTCCTTACACGCCCAAGCATCACCTGAACATTAGCATGGAAGGTGTAAACAACGGCGACTTCACAATGGTGATGGGATACCCTGGATCTACTGACCGCTTCTTAAGCAGCTGGGGAATTGAGCAAGCTCTCGCTCTGCACAACCCAAGCGTTGTAGACGTTCGTGACCTCAAGCTTCGCACGATGAAGGAGCACATGGACGCTGACCTTGGTGTTCGCATTCAATATGCAGCCAAATATGCCCAAACAGCTAACTACTGGAAATACTACATCGGCCAATCAAAAGGTCTTAAAGCATTAGATGTACAATCCCAGAAGGAAGCGATTGAGCAAAGATTCTCTAACTGGGTAGCGTCAAGCTCAGAACGACAAGCAGAATACGGTGAAGCTCTTCAACTGATCGAAGAGTATTACACTGCTACAGATGCAACTGCTAAGGCAGATGCCTATGCTTTAGAAGCTGGACTTATCGGATCTGACATCACGTTATTTGCAGTTCGATTTGGCCGTACAGCACCAGGTCTATTCTCTGAAGATGCTGATCAGGTTGCTGCAACGAAAACCCGTCTATCTAATCTATGTGATGGATTCTTCAAGGATTACGATATGCCAACTGACAGAGATTTATTCACGAATCTGATGAGTAAATATAAAACTGATATTGCAGCAGAGCACCTTCCTTCATTCTTCGCCACTGTTGATGCTAAGTACAAAGGATCAATCGATCGCTACGCTTCGAAAATGTACTCGAAAAGTTTCCTCGTGAATGAAGAGTCTGCTCGTGCTTTTATCGAGAACCCTTCTGAGAAAGCTTTAAACAACGACCTGGCAGTATCTGCAGCAATGAGTATTCTACAAACTTACTTTGGCTCTATGGAGAGCGATTCTCAAGCTAAATTCGACAAAGGATACCGTCTATTCGTTAAAGGGCTTCGCGAGATGCAGCCTAACAAAGCTTTCTACCCAGATGCCAACTCAACAATGCGTTGTACATACGGTCTAGTAGGCGACTACTCTCCTGCCGATGCCGTTCAATACGACTTCGTAACTACTTCAGATGGGATTCTACAAAAAATGGACAATTCAGACCCTGAGTTCGTTGTTCCTGCACGTTTAGAAGAACTCTTAGAAGCTCGTGATTTCGGACAATACGCTGATGAAAGTGGTGATTTAAACATTTGCTTCCTTCACGGAACCGATATTACTGGAGGAAACTCTGGTTCACCAGTTATGAATGCCAACGGCGATCTCATCGGACTTGCATTCGACGGAAACTGGGAAGCTATGAGTGGAGATATTGCTTTCGAGCCTGAGCTACAGCGCACCATATCTGTTGACATTCGCTACGTACTTTGGATCGTCGACAAGTTCGCTGGTGCAACGAACATCATCGATGAGCTTGACCTCATCTACGAAACTCCAGAAGCAGTACTCCCAACTAAAGAATTGGTAGACTAAGTTTTATAGAACTTTAATTCGTAACCCCAGGCTGTCTACCAAGACTGTCTGGGGTTATTTATTTACCTTTACACCGTGAGAATAGATATACTGACAGTACTACCCGGACTCCTACATGGTCCATTTGCAGAAAGCATCGTAAAAAGAGGGATTGAAAAGGGCCTTGTTGAGGTTAATATTCATGACATCCGTGATTACACGACCAACAAGCATAGAAAGGTTGACGATACTCCCTTCGGCGGAGCTGCCGGAATGGTTCTGGCGATGCAACCTTTACACGATGCAATCGTGAAATTAAAGAGTGAGAGGGAATATAATGAGGTGATTTTTTTAACACCCGACGGTGAGAGACTTGCTCAAGGTCGGGTAAATCAGCTTTCACTTTGTGGTAACATCCTTATGATTTGTGGTCATTATAAGGGCATAGACCAAAGGCTAAGAGACCACTTAATCACACTCGAAATATCAATCGGAGACTATGTGCTAAGCGGTGGTGAATTGGCAGCCGCTGTACTTACAGATGCCCTTGTACGCCTCATTCCAGGAGTGATTGGAGATGAAATGAGTGCACTCACCGACTCTTTCCAAGATGGATTATTAGCTCCTCCTGTTTACACAAGACCCGCAGAATATAAGGGCTGGAAAGTGCCTGAAGTTTTACTCAGCGGTAATCACAAAAAGATCATAGCTTGGGAAGAAGAGCAAGCCTTAAAAAGGACCAAAGAGAGGCGGCCAGATTTGCTTGATTGATAAAATTAAAAAACATGCAGATGATGCTCGATTTATTCGTAATATTGCATCCCGAATTTAAGCGGATTTAAATATATCATTATGGAGCGTATTAAGGAGATTACAAATTTGATGGTTACGCCACGTGAGTGGCCTGAGTTCGGAGCTGGAGACACAGTCACTGTGACTGTTAAGATTACAGAGGGTAAGAAAGAACGTCTACAATCTTTTCAAGGTGTTGTACTGCAGCGTCGTGGAGTGGGTATGACAGAGACTTTTACAATCCGTAAGATGTCAAGTGGAATAGGCGTAGAGCGTATTATCCCTGTTAACAGCCCGCACATAGACAGCATTGTCATTAACAAAAGAGGAGTTGTACGTCGAGCGCGCATCTTTTACTTACGTGAACTTACTGGTAAGTCAGCTCGTATTAAAGAGCGTCGCGGATAAACGAAGAAAAACGATATTATTAAAAAAGCCGTCCTTTTATAAAGAGACGGCTTTTTTATTTTCGCTTTTTCAGCTTATGCTTAGTATTTATCCATTCAACATTTACCCGAGCAGTTCGTCAACGCGAGCTAAGATAGCTGCCTCACGAGATTTAGTACTGGAGAGGAGCTCGGAACATCTAGCGAGCGTAGATGAGACGAACTCAGCGTCATTCAGATCTGCAGTATTAACACGCGCGTTTAGAATCGCACCAAATACAGCTGTCCGGAGACACATGGCTCCCACTCCAGCATCTGTGATAGAGTTGGGGTTGCCAAACTGAGCCATGGCTTCAGCTACTTCAAGGGCGTTGTGAGCAATTTCCGCGACCTGCATGGGGATTTCGATAGCGTGCTTGGTGGCAGCTTGGATTGCAACAGAGCGAGCTAGTTTTTGATCTTCAGATGATTTAGGTAGCCCGTAAGCTTCCATAATACTGTTGAAGGCAGCGGTATCAGCGTCCACGAGAGCGAGAAGTTGGGAGTGATAAGTTTGGCCTTTGTCAGCCCAATCACTAAACTCTTCCCAACGGTCATCCCAACCACGCTTATTTGCGCTCAGATTCGCCACCATCGTAGACAAAGCGCTACCTAGGGCACCTGAATACGCAGCGATTGAACCACCACCTGGAGCAGGCGATTCAGAAGCCGTTTCGTCAGAAAACTCACGGAGGTTTTTCTCGAGGAGAGGGAAAGACCCTGAACCACCAATCAAGTACTCTATGATTCTTTCTTTGGGATTAAAGGGAGCGAGATCATCAAGACCCAGAGATTTGACTGCAATCTTTATTTTTTCAGTTTGCGAGATTCCTGTGGAACGCTTTTGTTTGCGAAGAAAGTAATCTGCAGCGTCTGTCATAACTTTAAGAGGGACAAGACCTACTAATTCTGATCCTGTGACACGAATCCCACGATCATGAGCTTTAGAGCAAGCTTCATCAAATGCAATGTGAGTAGGCGTTACGTTTATGTCGGTTAGATTTAGTGAAAGTTGAGCGATACCATATTCTTCGATATACCAGCCAATACCTTTTACTGACTTAAGAGTACCATCCTGACGAACAGGCTCACCATTTTTATCTTTTATTATTTTGCCTGAAATCAATCCTCCTTCTCTTTTAATTCTTCCCGCCTCTCGTATATCGAAGGCAATAGCGTTCGCTTTACGAGAAGAAGTTGTGTTCAGATTGATGTTGTATGCAATGAGGAAATCGCGGGCGCCGATGGCAGTGGCGCCTGTTGAACGAGCGCGGGCATTGAATTCAGAGGGGCCAAAATCTGGTCGAGCTTCGGGGCTGGAAAGTTTTTCTAACCCTTCATACTCGCCTTTGCGACAAACGGCTAAGTTTTTACGCTCGGGAATGAGGGCTGCAGATTCGTAGTGGTAGCCAGGAATGCCAAGCTCCGTTCCCACTCTTTTTCCGAGGGCATGAGCAACCTCGATACAGTCATCCATAGTGACTCCTGATACTGGTACGAAAGGACAAACATCCGTTGCCCCCATGCGTGGGTGCTCACCTGATTGTTTAGACATATCAATAAGTTCGGCTGCTTTTTGAATGACACGGAAGGCTGCTTCTCCCACCGTTTCAGGGGGGCCTACAAATGTGATTACAGTGCGGTTAGTACTCCTTCCAGGGTCGACATCTAAAAGGCGACATCCTTCAACAGTTTCTACTACAGCCGCAACAGCATCAATGATTTCTGGGCGTCGGCCTTCAGAAATATTCGGTACACACTCAATTAGTCTACGCATACAACAAAATTACTGTATCTGAAACCTAATTTTATTCTCTTAACCTACCCAAAGTTCACCATTTACATACACCTTTTCAACAACCACATCATTCATTCTGTAAGGTATTTCTTCAAGACCGCTCATCTCACGAGTAACAAAGAAATTAGCGAGTTTTCCTGGAGTAATCGTACCAACTTCAGCTTCTAACTCCATCGCTGCAGCACCATTCAATGTTGCTGCTGCAATCGCTTCGATTGGCTCAAGCCCCATCTTTATTGAGCCTAAACGAACTACTTCGGTCATATCGCCTGATGGAGAGGTACCTGGGTTTTGGTCTGTTGCGAGAGCAAGCGGAAGTCCGGCATCAACGAGTTTTCTCCCTGGGGTGTACGGCAATCCAAGGAAATGAGAGCAAAGAGGAAGAGCTACCGGGAAGGTCGGTGAGCCTGTGGCTAGGGATGCTTTCAATGATTCTATATCATCGTCATTAATAATTTCGAGATGATCTACACTGAGAGCACCTTCGTTAACGCACAGCTTTACTCCTCCTAGTATATTAAATTGATTTACATGTACTTTACACTTAATATTTAATTTATTAGAGGCTTCGAGAAGTCTCGTGACGTCAGCGATTGAGAAGTAGCCTGTTTCGCAGAAAGCGTCAACGTAATCGACAAGCCCCTCTGAGACAAACTGAGGCAACATATCGGTGATTACATGGTCTGTGTAATCTGAAGAATTATCAAACTCAGCAGGCACGGCATGACACCCCAAAAAAGTGGCTTTAATAGGGATAGGGGACACTTGCTTGAGGCGCTTTATTACACGGAGCATTTTCCTCTCAGCTTTAAGTGTTAAACCATAGCCCGATTTAATCTCTAAAGCGCCCACGCCTAACCTTACGATCTCGAGGAGGCGGTCTAATGAACGATCGAAAAGGTCATCCTCAGGAAGTTTCTGCAAGGCACTTGCGGAATTGAGAATCCCTCCTCCCTTGGCTGCTATTTCTTCGTATGACAACCCACGAAGGCGATCTAAGAATTCACCAGCTCTGTCGTTGGCGTACACCAAATGAGAATGGCTGTCACACCATGACGGGATGATGTAGCGGTTGGTACATGAAATGATTTGGGCTTTGCCAGAAGGGATTTTAGGACAACTTGACATCGAACCAAACCCGATTATTTTCTCACCCACAATCTCCATCCACGCATTTTCCAAGACGGGGAAATTCTTCATATCGTCACCTGCCACATAATTGGGAGGATTTTCATAACAACCCACCAGTCCTTTGATGTCTTTAAAGAGTGCTCGCATAGGCCGCAAGTTATATCTTGCAGCTCATGGCTGGGAACACTTTAGGCAAGGTATTTCAAATTACTACTTTCGGGGAGTCACATGGCGTGGCCATAGGCGGGGTTATTGACGGCGTTCCCGCTGGCTTAACGATTGACCCTGAGGGAATACAGAGTGATTTAGACAGACGCCGACCCGGCACTTCAGAGATCACAACCCCTCGAAAAGAAGATGATAAAGTTGTAATCTTATCTGGCGTGCTGCCCTCTGGAGACGGTTTATTTGTCAGCACGGGTACTCCAATAGGGTTTCAACTCGCAAATAAAGATGCGAAAAGCGCAGATTACACTCACCTTGAAAATGCATATAGGCCTTCCCACGCTGATTACACGTACGATGCCAAGTATGGACTCCGAGACATACGTGGAGGCGGGAGATCTTCTGCTCGAGAGACTGCGTGTAGGGTTGTTGGTGGGGCAATTGCGAGACAACTCTTAGCTGCAACGGATTCCGTTGAGATAAGTGCATACGTCGAAAGAGTTCAGGACATTTCAACACCCTTCCCTCCTGCTTTCTTCTCGAGAGAAATCGTAGACGCCACTATTGTAAGATGCCCTTCGAGCGAAGCCGCCAACAGGATGATACAGAGGATAGAGACGGTTAGAGATGAGGGAGATACAGTGGGGGGAGCGATCGTCGTCGTAGCTAAGAACGTCCCTGCTGGCTGGGGAGAACCTGTGTTCGACAAGCTTCACGCAGATTTAGCAAAAGCATTGATGAGCATTCCTGCTGTGAAGGCCCTGGAGATAGGCGCTGGGCTTAGTGGGACTTTGATGAAAGGCTCCGAGCACAACGACGAGTTTGTTTCAGGAAAAAGTGATGGAACAGCAATAGAAACCTCCACGAACAGAAGCGGAGGTATTCAAGGCGGGATTTCCAATGGAGAAGAAATCGCCATACGAATCGGCTTTAAACCCGTGGCTACAATAAAAAAGACACAAAACACTGTCAACAGCGATGGTGAAGAAATTAAACTGAGTGGAAAAGGCCGTCACGACCCATGTGTGTTACCCAGAGCGATACCCATTGTGGAAGCTATGGTGGCCCTGGTATTGGCAGACCACTCTCTTAGACAAAGAACTTCAAGATTATGAGTAAAGAAAATAAAGGTTTAGCGATGCATTGGCAAGTCATTATAGGGCTCCTTTTAGGAATTGTTTACGCATGGATGAGCATACAGTTTGGCTGGAATGAGTTTACGCTCAACTGGATCCAACCCTTCGGCGATATTTTCATCAACTTACTTAAACTCATAGCAGTTCCACTGGTTCTATTCAGCATCATTAGTGGTGTTGCAAGCTTAGGGGACATGAGAAAGCTAGGCCGTATGGGGATTAAAACTCTAGCACTATATCTAACCACAACAATGTTCGCTGTTATTGTGGGGCTTACTCTGGTGAATGTTTTTAAACCTGGAGACCATGCAAGTGAGACTTTGAGGGAGGCTAACCGAATTCGTTACGAATTGTGGCGTGACGCAAACGACATCGTGCGATTAGACGAAATAAACTTCACCCAGAACCCTGAGTTTGAGGAAATAGTTGCCACGATAAAAAGCGAATCTACGGAGCACAATGAGTGGGTAAGCGACAAGCTCACTAAAGCTGATAAAACAAAAAACTCTGGACCACTACAAGCTTTGGTTGACGTGGTTCCTAAAAACATATTTCAATCCCTAAGCGATATGCAAATGCTCCAAATCATCTTCTTCGCCATCTTCTTCGGTGTTGTTGTGACAGGGCTTAAGGATGAGCAAAAAGGCACGGTTGTGAGGGCTGTGGTAGCCTTGAATGAGGTCTTCGTACAAATGGTTTGGGTGGTGATGAAAATTATGCCGCTCTTTGTTTTCGCACTTATGGCTGGTCAAATAGTCAAAGCCGCCGGAACGGATCCCGAACATTTCCAACAACTTCTCACCTTCCTCCTTAGATACAGTCTTGTAGTAGTCTTGGGGCTTGCGATTATGGCTTTCCTTATCTACCCCCTTATTATCACTTTGTTTGTCAAGAAAATGACATGGAAGCAATTCACCTCAGGAATGCGTGACGCCCAAATCACAGCT
>Ga0308022_1000062_pt1 | contig 40626 bp, 38 predicted proteins | sample Neamet353_FD_201297 | JGI IMG/M metagenome (GOLD analysis project Ga0308022, IMG submission 201297) | Marine microbial communities from water near the shore, Antarctic Ocean - #353 | ecosystem: Environmental > Aquatic > Marine > Unclassified | place: Southern Ocean | collected 2014-10-02 | reverse complement strand
GCTTGCGAAAATGTGCGCCTCCAATTAATACGTGAGTTATCAAGGATTATTTCTTCGTGGAACAAACCCCCAACAACCTAGCAGCATTTTGCTGGTCTATCGCAGATCTTTTGCGCGGTGATTTTAACAAAGCCGTAGACGAGGCCATTATGGACAGTGGCGATGCACACAACAATCAAATGATGCAGCTATTATCAAACCCTACCAAAGCCAAAACCTTTGCTAGGCTGGTGTTTGATCTATTGCAGCAGCCCCACTAAGGCGCTTGCTTAACACGTCGCCAAAGGCGCCCATCAATAGCTGATAAGCCTGTGGCTATGAGTGCCATGCCTACAAAATGCACCCATTGAAGGGTTTCATTTAAGAATAACGAGCCTAAGATGATGGCTGACACGGGCACCAAAAGGGTGACTAGCATAATGTTGGTTGCACCAGAGGAGGCCAATATTTTAAAATACAGCACATAAGCTAAGGCGGTAGAAAACACCGCCAAGGTGAGTATAGCCGCCCATACACTCAAGCTAGGGCTAGCGTTGCCAAACACTGCCAGAGGGCCATCTACATAAAGAGCCACAGGTGCCAAGATAATTGTAGATGCGGTCACTTGGCCTGCGGCTATTATCACAGGGTTAAGCCCTGTGGCTTTAAACCTGCGCCCAAATACACTTGCAAATGCATAGGACAAAGCCGCCACCAATATAGCCATTTGGGCAAAAATGCTGATTTGTGAAGCCATATCTACTGATGGCATACCAATCATCACCACCACACCTAAAAATCCAATAGCCACACCTACAAGCTTCAAAGGTGATGCGCGTTCGTCTGACAACAGCAAGCCTGCCACCACGACACCAAATAAAGGCGTGGTGGCATTTAGCACAGATGCTAAGCCCGAGGGAATGTGAGTTTGCCCCCAAACAATCAAGCTAAAAGGGATCACATTATTGAGTAAGCCCATAGCAAAAAAGGCAGCCCACAGGCTTAAGCTTTTGGGTGGGCGCAGCCCCATTGCGGAAGCAATACACCACAAGGTAACAGCAGCTAGCCCCACTCTAAGGGTCACTATGGTTAATGGTGGCAGCTCCACCACAGCCACCCCCACAAAAAAGAAAGACCCACCCCAAAGTACAGACAAACTAATGAGCATGAGCCAGGCGCTGGCACCCATGTTTTGGTGGATCGTTGATGTCATTGTGAAGCTCTTTAGATGATTGCTTTTAAAGACGCGGGCAACTTGAGGCAAAGCGTGCAAGGCTGCCACTTTGTCACACACCTAACTCACTGTCAAAGTATTAAAAGATAGGGCAGTGGGCAATCAAACCTAGAGATTTGGTCGGCAATGGGTCAGTTGCAGCTCTACAGATTGGCGCTCTTGTGCGTTTAAGTTTTTTAAAGCAAAAGCATTTAAGCTAGCCAGGCAGCTGACGCCATTTTGTATGGCGATAGAAGACCAATAAAAAGATTTGGAAAAGCTTTGAGTGGTGCCTCGGCCTTCAAAAAAACGCCGTGATAAAAGCTCCATAGCAATTAGATCGCCACCATTGGCTTTGGTTTCGGCAGCGTTTACATAGGCACTTTGAATAGTGGACATATCCTGCTCCTGTGGCTTTTTGAAAGGGTAAAGCTCGTGCAGTAAGAGCCCAAAGACAGGCTTTTTGTGCATAAATTAACTATATGCAACTATATGCATGAATAGAAGTGGATATCATGTATAAATAAACGCTAATATGGGCATATTGATGGGTTCGTTTTACAAAAAGCATAATATGGTGTTTTTAATATTTTTTTGTAGCTCATTTTTATCAACATTTAGAGAGATACAACACATGTCAGACTACATAGACAGTAAAGATCAGGCTATTGTGAGCCTGTTGCAAAAAGACGGTCGCATGTCGGTTCAAAACTTAGCTGCAGCTGTAGGTTTAACTCGTGCCACTATCACCAAGCGTATTGACAACCTAGAGTCTACTGGCGTAATTACAGGGTATTCTGCCATAGTGCGAAAAGACTTCTTCCACAAAAAAATACGAGGATGGGTGATGGTGTCCACCATTGCAAATTCGGAAGAAAATGTGATTTTGGGTATGAAAATGATCTCGCAGGTAAACAAAATACACACCACCAATGGTCGTTGGGACTTAGCAGTGGAAATTAGAGCAGCAGATCTTGAGAGCTTTGATACCGCCTTGTCTAGTATTCGCAAGCTAGATGGCATTGAAGCCACTGAAACTAACCTTTTGTTAAGCTCACGCATTAGCTAGCCACACATTTAGCCTTTGTTTTTGGCACGCTTTAAGGAGGTGGTTCGTGTTAGTCTAGCAGTCATTATTTTCATATTTGATTAACCCCCACCGCAGAGAAACAACATGGCCATAGGCGCGACCATTTATAAGGCAAATTTAAACCTGTCCAACCTTAACAGCCACCATTATGCTGATTACAACCTCACCATAGCCAAGCACCCCTCCGAAAATGAAACTCGCCTTATGTGTCGCCTTATTGCATTTTTGCATGCGGCCCATGCAGACCTAGAGCTAACCAAAGGTATTAGCTCCGTAGATGAGCCAGATTTATGGCAGCGAGACTTAACAGGAAACATAGTGCATTGGATAGAGCTTGGATTGCCTGATGAAAAGCGCATTCGCCAGGCCAGTGGCAAAGCCGAACAGGTCTCTATTTATACCTATCATGACAACAAAGCAGACCTTTGGTTAGACAAAAACAGGGCGAGTTTGTCTGCTAATAAAAAAGTGAAGGTGTTTCACATTAATGTGGAAGGGGATGCATCAATAGAGCAGCTGTTGGCTAAAACCATGCAGTTAAGCTGTGTAATTGAAGAAGACCAAATGCACTTAAGTGATGCGCAAAACCATATTGGTGTGCAAGTGGTTCAAAGCCTGTAATACTGATTGGGTTAATACACAAGGAAGACGTTACATGGCAGTAGCAAAACAACTAATGGTGTATCCAGCCAATAGGCTTGAAGATTTAGCCGTATTGCTTAACCATGTAGTCAAGCTTGGACACCAAAGTGACAGTGCCGGTGTGCTAAGTAGTGCCCAAGTGGTGGTAGAAAACCCAGGTATGCAGCACTGGGTTAACACCCAGCTTGCCAAGCAAGATGGCATTGCTATGAACATTAACTACCCTTTGCCTGGCAAGTTTGTGTGGCAGCTTGCTAGGCAGTTGTTGGGTGATGAGCAAGTGCCTCAGCAGCCGCCTTATCAGCGTGAAGCTTTGGTTTGGCGCATAGACGATGTGCTGGCCAGTGAGGCTATACTTGCCAATGACACTTTTGCTCAAGCCAATCGTTATTGGCGCTCAGACGCTAGTGCTTTGCAGTCCTCCAAGCCTTGTGCAGATGATCTGCTTAAGCGCTTTGGGCTTGCCAGTGCCCTGGCAGACTTATTTGAGCAGTATATATTGTACCGCCCAGACTGGCTGACCCTATGGCAGAAAAAGGGGCAAGAGCTGCATTGGCAAGCCCAATTGTGGGCCATATTGTGCCAGCAAGACGGCCGTCACCCCATTGATATTCAGCGCAAGTTAATACAAAGCTTAAGCCAGTTAACTGCTGCTCAGCGCCAAGCTTTGCCGCAGCAAATTTGCCTGTTTGCCCTTAACACCATGGCGCCATCCACCTTGGAGGTGTTTTCTGCCTTGGCTGCGCATACCCAAGTGCATGTGTTTCACCTAAATCCTTGTGCCGAATATTGGGGCCATATTCAATCTGAAAAAGCCATCGCAGCCACGCACCTTAAGCACTGGCTAGCCCAGCAAGATGATGACGTTTTGGTTGACGGAGGAAACCCTTTGTTGGCAAACTTGGGCAGCCAAGGCAAAGAGTTTTTTCGCTTATTACAGCAACAAGACAGTTATAACATTGATGCTTTTGAAGAAGCTGAGCCTGTACTTGTAGGTGGGGATTTGTCCACCTTGCAACAAGTGCAGCACGACATATTGCACTTAGAAGATGCGCGCAACCACGCCCAAACAAAGATAGATGACAGCCTAGTTTTTACCCATGGCTCCAGTGCTTTAAGAGAGCTACAAGGGCTGCATGATTGGTTGCTTGGCAAGTTTCAACAAGACCCCACTCTCAAGCCCAGTGACATATTGGTAATGTGCCCGCAGGTAGAAGACTATGCAGCCTATGTGGGAGCGGTGTTTGACACCCATGGCCGCCAGTTTGAATATGGTTTCGGGCTTCAAAACGCTAAGCAAACACCGCAGCTGCCATGTTCTATTGCAGACCGTAAGCCGCAGGATTCAGAGCCTTTAGTGGCTGCTTTTTTACAGCTTTTACAGCTACCAGATAGCCGCTTTCAAGTGTCTTTTATTCTGGATTTATTACGCTTGCCAGCGATTCAACGCAAGTTTGGTATAGATCCAGCAGAGCTTGAAACCATTGCGGTGTGGTTAGCCAATGCTTGTGTGCACTGGGGCTTGGATGAGCACCACAAAGCCAACACTTTGGGCCAAGCCTCTTCATCACCCACCTACAGCTGGGCGTGGGGGCTTAAGCGGTTATTGCTTGGTTTTGCCCAGGGTGATCAAACCCCTCACTACCAAGAGCAATGGTTGTTGGCTGATGTAGAAGGTGACCAGGCTGTGCTTTTAGGCCGTTTAATGCAAGTGCTAGAACAGCTGCAAGGGCATGCACGACTGCTTAACACGCCGCGCACTGGCTCTGCTTGGCGTGGCTACCTTACGGTGATGATTGATGAGTTTTTTGCTGAGGATCAAGGCGGAGAGCGTAATGAAGAGCTTGCTAAAGAATGTTTATCTACTGCCATTGGTAACCTATCCATGTGGGTGGAACAAGTGGATTATAGCCAAACCATCTGCTTGGAAGTGGTGCGCTATAGCCTTTCCCAAAAGCTTTCGGTAGCCAGCAGCAGTCAAGCCTTTATCACTGGCAAAATCACCTTTTGTTCTATGGTGCCTATGCGCAGCATCCCCTTTAAGGTGGTGGCTATGTTGGGCCTTAATGATGGGCAATACCCTAGGCAGTCTAAGCCTTTAGATTTTGATCTGATGGCCCAAGAAGAACGCAGGGTAGGAGACCGGTCTCGCCGTGGCGATGACCGCTATTTATTTTTGGAAGCGCTCATTAGTGCGCGCTCTTGTTTGTATTTAAGTTACCAAGGCGCCGACAGCAAAAACAACTCACCACGCCAGCCCAGTTTAGTAGTGTCAGAGCTAATGGAGTATTTACAAAGAGGTTATGGCTGGAGTTTTAACTTGCAAGAGCCTAGCTCGCAGATAACCCAGCTGCCTTTGCATAGCTTTAGTGAAGATAGTTTTCGGCCTCAAGCTGATGCACACACTAGCCTACAATCTAAGGTGACTTTTGAAGCCTCTTGGCTTAGAGCCTTGCAAGCCAAACTCCCCGAAACAGACCAAGCGCTTTATGTTGCCAGCACTGCCATAGAGGCTGTTAACGCCCCCTTAAAGATCACTATCAGTGCCTTGGTAAGGTTTTTAGAAAACCCAGGGCGCATGTTTACCAACCACCATTTGGGCTTATATCTGCACGACTATGCTCTAGACCTAGACGATGATGAACCTTTTGATAGCTCTAAATTGGTGGAATATAAGCTACGCCAGCAAATGCTAGATGCCGTGTTATCTAATGACCCAAAAGCCTGTGAATTAGTAAGGCAAGAGTATCAGCTAAACGGACAACTACCGGACAGCCATTTAGGTGCCCGCAGCATTGACACCAGCCAAGACGAAGCACAAGCCCTGGTGGATGAGTTACATGGGGTTAACTACGACCAAATACAAAAGCACCGCGTGTGCGTGAATGTGTTGGGCATTATTATAGAAGATGAAGTGGCCTTAACAGGCGAGCCTTCGCTACAAAACAGTAGTTTAAAAGTGGTGCTTAGCAGGCCTACTAAGGCCAAACCCAAAGACAGGCTCACTCTTTGGCTTACCACTTTGGTGAGTCAGGTAGCGTTTGATCAAGCGGTGACTGGGGTGTCAGTGCATGTAGAAAAAAATCTACACATAGAAGGCTTGGATGATGCCCAGGCCCAGCTCAACAGTATTATTAGCCTCTATCTAATTGGGCTCACAAAAGCGCTGCCTTTAGACGCAGAGCTAGGCCTAGAGTTGCTTAAAGTAGGCCCAGAAGACCAAGAAAAGCGCCGCAGTGCTTGGCAAAAAAAATGGTATCACCATAAATACAGCTTACCATTTGATTTTTCAAGTGATCCCTATAGACGTTGGCTGTGGCCAACAACGCCCTCATTTGATGATTGGCATGAGCAATTTTGTGAGGTGTATCAGCCCATGGTAGATTGTATTAAGTGGGTGAAACATGCCTAATCTAGATTTGGTAAATTTGCCATTGCAAGGCCGTCATCTTATTGAAGCCAGTGCAGGTACGGGTAAAACCTATAGTATTACGCGCATTTATTTGCGTTTGTTGATAGAGCAACAAATTCCCGTAGAGAAAATATTGTTAATGACCTACACCCGTGCGGCCACCCAAGAGCTGCGCGGGCGCATAGAAGAAACCCTGCGCCATGCACAAAGGCATTGGGGCCAACATGAAGATGCTTTTTGGCAACACCTCTACCAACATACAGATGCTAAGCAAGCACAGCTGTTGTTGCACCAAGCGCTGTTAAACTTAGATCAAGCGGCCATTTTTACTATCCATGGGTTTTGTGGACGCGCGTTGCAGCAATATGCATTTACCAGCCAAACTGGGCTTGAGGTGGTGTTAGAAGCCAATACGGCAGACCTAGCGCGCACTGCTTTGCAAGACTGGCTGCGTGTGGCAATGCGTAAAGCTGAGTTATATCCTTTATTAGAACAGCAAGGCTGGCACACCCCAAAAGGGTTTTGGGATGCGTTTAGTGGAGCCTTGTTAAGCCAAACCCCTGTGTTTGCCACTAGTGAAGATATTTGGCATCAGGCCTGGCATGACAATAAAGCACAGGTGCGGATGAGCTTGCTTGAGCTAGAAGCTCAGATGATAGAAGCCACAATGGCCGACCCCAAAACAAACGCTGCCCGTAGTGCTGCCTGGCAAGACCTCATCAACTGGCTGGGCACTAATGAATTTGGGCCAGCCTCCAAAGAAAGCTTGGGCTGTTTAAGCTTAGCTCGGTTAAGCAAAACCCCAGCATTAAAGCCTGTCATTAAGGCCTTGGCTGTGCGTATAAATAACGACGCTTTTAAGAAAAGTTACTTGGCTTATGCGCAGCAAGCAAAAGTGGCACCGCATATTTTGGCCGCAGTGAACGCGGTGAGGGCGGCTTACCAAAAAGCTAAACACAAACAACAAATTATGGAGTTTGATGACCTAGTAAGGCGTTTGTCTGAGTGTGTCACAGCGCCTGAAAATGTGTCTCTGGTTGATGCTTTAAGGGAGGCTTACCCGGTGGCATTAGTAGATGAGTTTCAAGACACTGATGGGCATCAATATGCTATTTTGAACCGGCTGTACGAACAGGCAAGCCAGCACACTGCGCTATTTATGATTGGCGACCCAAAACAAGCCATTTATGGTTTTAGAGGTGGTGATATTCACACCTATTTAAACGCCGCCCAAGCCATAGATTACCGCTGGCATATGGACACCAATTGGCGTTCTAGCCATGCCATGGTAGCCGCTTATAATCGTCTATTTTTAAAGGCTCATGAACAGGGTCTATTTGGCACTGGCATTGACTACACGCCAGTCAATGGCAGTGCATTTGCCACTGCCAATGAAGATAACAACCCTAAAGCAGTTGGCGTGGCTTTATCTTATGTTTGGTTGCCTACCCAAGTGTTAACCAATGAGCACAAATATCAACACATCGCCCAATGGTGTGTGGGTGAAGTACAAAACATACTAAGCCAAGGGCATTTTAAAGCCCGTGACATTGCCTTGTTAGTGCGTGGTGCAGGTGAAGCTCAAGCGCTACAAAAAGCATTGCAGCAGGCACATATAGCTAGCGTGTACATTAGTGACAGAAGCAGTGTGTATGCCAGTTTAGAAGCCCTTGAAATGGTGCGCTTGCTCAATGGTATTTTGCACTGTGAAGACCAGCGGCAGCTTGTGCGCGCAGCAAGCACTCATTTATGGGGTGGCAGTGTGGCATTGTTAGCGCAGTTGAAATGTGATGACAGCGCCTTGATAAAGGTGCGCAGTCAGATGATGATGTATAGAAAGCTGTGGCTAAACCAAGGTGCAATGGCGCTGATTATTACATTGCTCAAACAAAGTGCTGTGCCACCTACGCAAAACAAAGAGCGCTACCTCACCAATATGGTGCAGCTAGCAGAGCTGTTACAAAAGGCATCCAACCAGGCAAGCTCAGCACTGCTGCTAGTGGAGTGGCTGGCCCAGCAATGTGATGGTGACCAAGCCGACGCTAGCGCTGAGCTTAGGCTAGAAAGTGATGCTAAGTTGATCCAAATTGTAACTTTGCATGGCGCTAAAGGTTTGGAATACCCTGTGGTGTTTATTCCTTTTGCTAGCCAAGCCAAAGACCCCCTTAAACGGGGTACTAAAAAAGCCCAACTGTTTCCTTATTACCATCCTCAAAAGCATTGCCCTGCATTAATGATAGGCACAGACCCACAGTTGTGTGAACAAGCCACGCAGGCGGCCCAAGAAGAGTCTTTAAGGCTATTATATGTGGCTGTAACCCGTGCTCAGTATCGCTGTTATATCCCTGTAAGTGACTTTAAAAATAGTGAGTTGTCGCCTTTGGGGCAGGTGGCTTTTGGGCGCTATGGGCAAGACAATGTGCCTGCTTGGCCTGAAGCTTTGGCTCAGCTAACGCAATCGTGTGACTCAACGCTTGTGTCTATAGAGGAAGAGACGGTGCAGCAGCTTATGGTGCTGCCTAGGTTAAAAGAGGCAGAGCCAAACCAGGAACTAAGCCAACACAGAATGCTCACTACTCAACAGTTTACGGGGCGTATTGATGCTAATAATCATCTGTTGTCCTATAGCGCTTTGGTACGTCAGCTTAGCTACGGCAGCCACAACCAAGTGCAACAAGGCAGTGTTAAAGATCGAGGAGATGGCAGCACTGCGCTTGTAGACCCTATCCAAAACCCAGTGTCTGATGCGTTGCGTTTTACCTTGGCTAAAGGCAAAAACAGTGGTTTGTTACTACATGATATTTTAGAGCAGACAGACTTTTCTCAGCCCCACTGGGCTAATGCGATAGATGTGCCTTTGGCTAAATATCACACCATGGTTGGCATTGCAGAAGATGACACTAACAAAGTGGCTTTGTTAGTGCAGTGGTTAGAGGAGTGTTTGCTAGCACCTATGCCTTCAATAAACCCTTTGAAAGTGCAAGAAGGGTTTAGCTTGGGGCAGTTATTGCCTCATCAAACACTAAAAGAAACGGAGTTTTACTTTCCATTGCAGCACGCTAAACAAGGCACTTTGGCCAACATTTTAAGCGCCCATCGTGGTGGCGTGCCCACGGCATTACCTACCCACCCTGTGCTCAATGGCATGATGCATGGCTTTATAGATTTGGTGTTTGAATATGAGGGACGTTTTTTTGTGGCAGATTACAAGTCTAACCATTTAGGTGATTGCCTGGAAGACTATAATTACCGAGCCATGCTAGAGGCAAACCAAAGCCACTACTATGATCTACAGTATTTAATCTATAGCTTGGCCTTGCATCGGTACTTGGGGCAAAGAGTGTCTCATTACAATCCAGAGCAGCACTTTGGTGGGGTGTATTATTTGTACCTTAGGGGCATGTCACCCAATAAGAACACTGGCATTTTTGCCAAAGCGATTACGCCACAAGAACTGAATCAACTAGACCAATTGTTTGCAGGAGACCCTTTATGATGGTCTCTAAAGCTACGCTATATAATGATTACACAGGCTTGGAGGCTGTGGATGTGTTTTTAGCAACCCAGCTGTGCCAAAGTCTAGATAGCCAGTGTGGAGTGATGCAACATTTGATCATGGCCCTTAGTAAGGCCTTGCGTAATGGCCATAGTTGCTTACCTTTAGCCCAATTAGCAGGCCAAACCTATTGGTCTGGTGTGGAAGATGTTGAGGGTGTGAAGCCAGGCTACACCTTTGCATCGGTTGGTGTGTTGGTGGCTAGTGTACAAAATTGCCCCATTACTCCAGGCCATATGGCACCTTTAGTATTTGACAATGAGCGTTTGTATTTGCGCAGGTATTGGCTTTACGAACAGCAAGTAGCCAAGCATTTGTTACAACGCATGCAGGCCCATACGCTTACGCCAAAGCAACAAGACATAGCAGACAAGCTTTTATCGCAGCTATTTGTTACACCCAATGACCAACCAGGTGGCCCAATAGATTGGCAAGCTCAGGCTGTTAAGGAAGCATTGGTGCGCCAAGTTAGCGTGATTTCAGGTGGCCCAGGCACTGGTAAAACCTACACGGTTGCTAGGCTATTATTAGCACTACAAGCGGTGAGTGAGGCTCCTTTAACCATTGCTATGGCCGCGCCTACAGGTAAAGCAAAGCAGCGCTTGGTAGAGTCTATTATTGCTGCCAAAGGTCAATTGGTAACGCAGGGCATAGACCAGGCGCTCATTAGCAGCTTGCCAGACACTGCTCATACTTTGCATGGGTTATTGGGTTTGCGCCCCAATACTCATTTAGCCAAGTACCATCAAGGCCATACTTTACCCATCGATCTATTGTTGGTGGATGAAGTGTCTATGGTAGATTTGCCAATGATGGCGCGGTTGCTTGATGCGCTCCCACCTCACTGTAAGCTAGTGCTGGTGGGTGATGCACAGCAGCTACCTTCTGTGGCGGCGGGGTCAGTTTTGGCTGATATTCCAACCAGCGCTATCAGCTATTTGCATAAAAGCCACCGTTTTGATGGCCAAGGTGGCATTGGGTTGTTGGCAAACCATGTGATGCATAATCAGGCAGAGCATAGCTATCAAGTGTTGTTAGACCATGATGACCTCAACCTTATTAATCAAGACCAATTCGACGCTTGGTTAGAACAAATGTGTGATCAATATTTTGTGCCTTTGTTAAAGGCCAAGCGTTTAGATGACGCTTTTGTTTGTTTAAATCAGTTTAGGATACTTGCAGCCACTCGCCAAGGAGATTTAGGTGTGGAAGGCCTCAATGAACGGGTCGAACGGTTACTTAGTAAGCGTTTGCCCCAAGTTAGGCTAGGGCAAAACTATCATGGAAAGCCTGTGATGGTGACTAAAAACCATCATGGGTTAGGCTTGTTTAATGGAGATGTTGGTATCGTGTGGGCGCAAGAAGATGGTCAGCTAAATGCATGTTTTTTGCAGGCCCAAGCGGTGCGCCAAGTGAATGTGGGCTTGCTGCAAGACTTAGAAACCGTGTACGCCATGACCATTCATAAAACCCAGGGTTCAGAGTTTGGCCATGTGGCACTTATCGTGGCACCCCAAGCAGAGCGACTACTGTCGTCTGCATTACTTTATACAGCCATTACTCGTGCCAAAATGGAATGTAGTATAAGCGTGAGCCAGTCAGTGTGGCACAAAGCAGTGGGCCATAAAGTGATGCGTTGGTCTGGCCTTGGTGAGCTGCTTAGTAGAAATGATAGTGATACCTAGCTGCTATTTATGGCAGGCCCTATGCATTAGAATTTGCTCAAATAAAAGATCTAACTCAGGGTCTTTACGTTGCAAATCAAACTCTTGTTGATGGCTTATAGTGTAGCTTTTTTGGCGCACTATTAAGTAAGGTTCATTAGCTTGCGAGCGCCTAAAAAAGGCACTTGGAAAACGCTTCAAACACTGGTTAAAAAAATCCATGTTGTTGGCCACAGCCATAGTCTCATCACTAGGGTATACCTGTGCTGCGCTTTGAGCATGGATGTTGATTTTTTGATAGCGTTCAATATTGATAAACACCATAGGGTCAAACACTTGTATACCCTTTTGGTTACCTGTGGCACTGGTCAATGGAAACTGGCCTTTAGGGACGCTGTTGTCAAAAAACGTGAACTCATAGTATGGCCTGGTATGGGCTATCCACTTAAATATGAGTTTGGGAATGCCTTGATATGCCTCCACACTGTGGCCCAAAAAGTCTTCCACAGATTTATAACGCCCCCTTTGTTGGCCTCTTGTCCACCCTCGTTCTACAGTTTCCTCCGGTGGCGTAATGACAAAATACATGTACATGGTGTGGGCATATTTGGCATAAGTGCCGTGCAACACTTTTTGTATTTGTTCTGTGGAAAAGCTGTCAAACCTAAAGCGGTCTACCAAAATATTGGGTATAGATTTGTTTTGTTGCCCTGTGCGCCTAATGTAGCGGTCGAGCTTACCGTCAATAATGTTCACTTCGTTGCTCGTGAAGCGGCCTGAGTATTTATAATGTGGGCCTAATGAATCGTAGTCCAATAGCTGTCGACGCCAAATGTCAGGGCTGATAATGCCATACAAAGCAGACTCAATGCCCCGTTGCTCCATCGTCTGCTTTAGTAGCGGTCGTAAGGTGCTCTTACCCGCTGCAGAAGCACCCTTTAAGCTAATAATGACAGGATTTTCTACACGCTTAAGCAATTGGTATGCATTGGCTTTTACGGCGGTTTCAATGGCTGGCTCTATCCACTTGCCCACCATAAAGCTGCCGTAGTTGTTAAGAGCATGACGGCAAATAATACGGCTCATAAAGTCTGCGTCATTGCCTATCAAGCCTCGAGTAGAAGCGACAGAGCCTAGTATTTGATAGCTGCTTTTGTAAACTGCTTTTATTAAAGGGTCTGTGTGAGCCAGGCCTCTTACCTTGAGTGTGTTAATGGCTTTAAACTGTATCTCTTCGCTACTTAGTCGAATTTTTGGGGTTGGTTTTTTTCTGCTCCAAGGCCATAAACCTTTTTTTAGGACAGGGGTGGGGGTGTGTTCTTGCATCACTTCTTGGGCTAGCACCCGATCTACTTCTTGTTTTACACGAGCGGATAGTTCTTCAAATTGGCGCTCAATGGATGGGTATAACGGCGCTATGTGTTGCTGCAAAATGTCGTTGGTGATGCGCCGAAAGTTGATGCCAAAATCTTCCTCCATCTGTGCTTCTGGGATATGGATGTTAGCGCCCACCCTAACTATGAGCTCGTGCATGACCAAACGCCAGGATGTAAAGCCTACTAAGTGTTCTGGTTTCAGGCCAGTGAGTGCCGCGATTTCCTGCACTTCTTCGTAGCTTGTATAGACGTTGGGCGGTTGAAAAATAGTTTCTAAGCAACCTAGTTTAAGGGGCAAATTAGCACTTAAGCCTGGGTTCCATGCACTGTGTTTTGTGTGTGTGGGCATCTGTTGCCTCTAAATTGTTTTGCATAGCCTTATGTATAGCAGATTTTCCAATGCGCGTCAGCGGATGTCTTTGGCAGCGCAGTAATGTAACCCCCCTTTGAGTTTTCATTCCATGGTACGCAGTGCAGCAATCCATTACTTTACCCTTTAAAAACCCTTCAACCGCCCCCATTAAAAAAGAGCGAATATTCACTTAACACCAGTAACAACATACTATGACATACGCTTTAGAAATTAATCAGTTACACAAAATATATGACAACGGCTTTGAGGCGCTCAAAGGCATTAGTTTAAAAGTAGAACAGGGTGATTTTTTTGCCTTGTTAGGCCCCAATGGTGCCGGTAAATCCACCACTTTGGGCGTGGTGTCATCCTTAGTGAATAAATCATCAGGCTTTGTGAGTGTGTTTGGCCACGACCTAGATACGCAGGTAAGCCAAGCCAAATGTATGATGGGTGTGGTGCCGCAAGAATTTAACTTTAATATGTTTGAAAAAGTAGAAGATGTGGTAGTGCAACAAGCAGGATACTATGGTATTCCTCGCGATGAGGCCCTTTCACGCACACAAGAATTACTCAAACAGTTGGGCCTATGGGACAAGCGAAGAGATGCATCGCGCAACCTATCAGGCGGCATGAAGCGCCGCTTAATGATCGCTAGAGCCTTAGTGCACAAACCTAAATTGCTTATTTTAGATGAACCTACAGCAGGTGTAGACATTGAGCTTCGTCGCTCTATGTGGGAGTTCCTTACGCGTATCAATGAACAAGGCACTACCATTATTCTTACTACCCATTATTTGGAAGAAGCTGAAAACCTGTGCCGCAACATTGCTATTATTGATCAGGGTGAAATCATCAAGCACAGCCCTATGCGTAAGCTTCTAAAAACCATCAATACCGAAACGATTGTGCTAGATTTATTAGAGCCGATAACAAGTGCACCACAAGTGGCAGATTATCGTTTGTTGTTAGTCAACGACACCCACTTAGAGGTGACCCTTAACCAAGGGCAAAACATTAACAATGTGTTTGAAGCATTATCGGAAGCAGGGATTCAAGTAACCAGCATGCGTAATAAAACCAATCGTTTAGAAGAGCTGTTTGTTAACTTAGTGAAAAGTAACAAGACTGATCTGAAGGGAGTAAGCGCATAATGTCTGCTTATGAAATCTACATTGCTTACGCCACTATTGTGCGTAAAGAAATACAGCGTTTTATGCGTATTTGGGTGCAAACTCTGTTACCACCATCCATTATCATGGTGCTTTATTTTATAATTTTTGGTAACTTAATTGGCAGTCGCATTGGCCAAATGGGCGGCTTTGATTATATGCAGTTTATCGTGCCAGGGTTAATCATGATGTCTGTGATTAGTAACTCTTACGGCAACGTAGTGTCTTCTTTTTATAGCACCAAATATCAGGGCAGTTTAGAAGAAATGCTGGTCTCACCCATGCCTAATTGGGTAATTTTGGCAGGTTATGTGACAGGTGGTGTAGCGCGTGGCTTGGCTGTGGGCACTATAGTCACTAGCTTATCGTTATTTTTTACTCAGCTTGAAGTACATAACTTGGCTATTATTGTACTAGTGGTGCTAATGACGTCCATTTTGTTTAGCTTGGGTGGCTTTATCAATGCCGTGTTTGCTAATAGTTTTGACGATATTGCGATTGTGCCAACGTTTATTCTTACCCCACTTACCTATCTAGGTGGAGTGTTTTATTCTATTGATTTATTACCCGCATTTTGGGCTGGGGTGTCACAACTCAACCCTATTTTGTACATGGTAAATGCATTCCGGTTTGGCATTTTAGGCGTTTCTGACATCCCTGTAGGTTATTCCTTACTGGTTATTAGTGCGTTTATTGTGGGTTTGTTTAGCTACTGCATGCACTTATTGAATACCGGCAAAGGCATCCGTAAATAAAGCCCTTGTCTTGGAGAAAATGATGCAACAAAATGATTTTATAAAGGCCTCACCCTTAGGTGACCAATGCGCCTATGTCACTGAATACACGCCAGGGTTATTGTACCCTATTCCGCGTAATACACCTTGGAAGCCCAAGTTTTCATCACGGCCATTTTATGGGATCGATGTTTGGAATGCCTTTGAGGTGTCTTGGCTTAACGAAAAGGGCTTGCCTCAAGTGGTATTGGCTGAGTTTAGGATCCCATCAGATAGCCCTCATATTATTGAAAGTAAATCCTTCAAGCTTTACCTAAACTCGTTTAATCAAACTAAGATGGCAAGCGCAGCAGATGTGCAAGAGCTTATGGTGGTTGATCTTAGCGCTGCAGCCGGGGCTGATGTTCAAGTGACCTTGTATAGCTTGCAAGATATGGCAATGCCAATTTTACCGGCTCCAGGTACTAATATAGATCAACAAGACATTCAGATCAGCACCTATGAACCAGATGCAAGCTTGTTATCCTCTAACGTAACAGCTTATAGAACAGAGGTTTTGCATAGTAATTTGCTCAAAAGTAACTGCCCAGTGACAGGCCAGCCTGACTGGGCAACTCTGGTAATAGAGTATGAAGGGCCAACGATTGAAAGAGCAGGCTTATTAGCCTATATCGTATCTTACCGTGAACATGGTGACTTTCATGAGCAGTGTGTAGAGCAGATTTTTCTAGACATCAAGGCGCAGTGCAAGCCAGGGCAGCTCACCGTATATGCTCGCTATGTGAGGCGGGGGGGCTTGGATATCAACCCGTACCGATCTACAAGGCCTTTATCGCCGAGTAACCACCGTACGTCACGCCAATAATATTAGAGACATCGTTATGGAATTATTACATGGCTTACTTAATCGCGCTTCGGTGCAAAGGCTTGAAGCACCTGGGCCTACACAGAGCCAGTTAGAAGTGATGCTACAGGCAGCTTTGAGGGCGCCAGATCATGGTAACCTTAAGCCTTGGCGTAGTGTTATGGTAACAGGTGAAGGCCTTAACAAGCTTGGGCAGCTGCTACAAAAAGCACAGCTTGAGCGCAGCCCAGATAGCGATGCTCAAGCATTGGAGAGGTGCCTTAAAATGCCTCATCGTGCACCCAGCATTTTGGTGTTGATCGCCAGTCCAACAGATCATCCTAAGGTGCCCACACATGAGCAGATCCAAGCTACTGCTGCTGCAGGCCATGCTATGTTGCTTGCTGCTTATGCACAGGGTATTGGCGCGATATGGCGCACTGGCTGGGTAGTCAGTGACACAGCCATTATGCAAGCGTTTGAGCTGCAAGAAGGTGAACAAATGATTGGTATGATTTATATGGGCACCCCTTCAGTAGCTCCTAGGCCAGTGCCAGTAGTCAGCAGTCAAGCGTTCCTTAAGCATTGGCATTAATGCATTGAATTTTATTGCTTTTTATCCCTTAAAGGCATAGAATTTGCGCCTTCAAATGGTGAGGTGTCCGAGTGGCCGAAGGAGCACGCCTGGAAAGTGTGTGTACCGCAAGGTACCGAGGGTTCGAATCCCTCTCTCACCGCCAATATTCACTGGCAATGCCCAGATAAGTAGTTGATATGTCTATCTTAATTCACCCCAATGAATGAAATGGTAGGTATAATTCAGACGCAAAGCGCGCTAAATATCTATATCACACACAAGTGTCTTGTCTCTTTTAGCGTATTTCCTCGATACTGTATCGCTTGACCCTTACCAGGGGAGTGACCAGTGCATAGCCTTGCATCTGCAATTGCACTAGGTCTGTTGGTGCAGAGGGCACCAGGCTTACAAAGTCATAGAGATCCTCTGGTTGGTAGTTATAGTCTTTGGCAGCGAGGCTGCACGCACGAAACTCTACGCCCAGTGCGTGATAGTATTTCATGCGTTCTACAGATTCTTGGTATTGTGGGTAATTGTGCTTTGCTAAGGCAACAATTTCGGTGCCATGAATCATAACCACTATGTCCATCATTTCTGGTGCCATGTTGTACGGCTCTTCATACAGTGGGCTAATGGTTGATCGCAGCCAATAGAGCGCTGAGGCAATGTGTTTTGGGTCTTCAAAAAAGAAATCGAATACTACTTTAGGTTCTTCGTATTCTGGGGTGATAACTTCAGCTGCATAGCTTAGGTTTGGGCCAACTAAAAGGCTTACCATTAAGGCCCAAGACTTGTATAAATTTGACATGCTTATTACCTCACATTGCTCTTATTATGAGTTTCCCATCCTACTCCCATTCAGTTATCTATAACAATTTTTTAAATTAGCAAGCTATTATACAGGCCTGTAAAATTCGTTGTCTGATTTCATTTCCACAAGCACTTGTATTATCATTAAAAATACGCGCGACAATCTCATTGTTTCATTTAAAGGAAAACAAAATGCCACAAACTGTTTTATTAACAGGTGTATCAGGTTATATCGGCTTACATATTGCCAAACAACTTTTGAATGCAGGTTATTGTGTCAGAGGCTCGGTGCGCAACAAGGCTAAGGCAAAGGAAGTGAGTGAAACTTTGTTAGCTGCTCAAGTAGATATCACTCACTTTACTAGTGTTGAGCTAGATCTTGCGCTAGATGATGGCTTTGAAGATGCTGCAAAGGGATGTGATTATGTGATGCACGTGGCGTCGCCCTATGTGATCGCAAACCCTAAGTCTGAAGATGAACTGATAGTTCCCGCAGTGGAGGGCACCTTGCGGGTGTTATCAGCAGCTAAAAAAATGGGTGTAAAGCGGGTGGTTGTCACCAGCTCTATCATGGCAATGATGGGGGATATGAAAACGGGAGAATTTGGGCCTAATAGCTGGACTGATCCACAATCTCCAAACATAAACACCTATACTAAAAGTAAAACTCTTGCAGAAAAAGCGGCATGGGACTTTATGGCAGCTCATTCCAGTGAAACGATTATGCAAATAGTAACAATCAACCCTGGTGGTGTGGTTGGGCCACCTCTTGGTCGCGTGATTACTGGACAATCTATGGCTATGTTGGACCAAATGCTCCGTGGTAAGCTACCAATGCTGCCCAATGTCGCTGTTCCTTTGGTAGATGTGCGTGACTTGGCTACCTTGCATGTTCTAGCTATGACTGCAGACAATGTGGCGGGTAAACGCATTATCGCAGCATCTGCAAAAGCGAGTCGTTTTATAGAAATTGCGCAGATTTTAAAGGATAGTGGCTACAAAGGGCCAAGCACTCGTTTAGCACCCAATTTTCTCTTGCGCTTTATGTCGCTGTTTGATCGTGAGGCAAAGGGGATGTTGGGTATGTTAGATACCGATGTAAGTGCCGACAACACGCAAACTATTGCTCTGCTAAACTGGACTCAAAGGTCTTTAAAAGAGTCGGTGTTAGACAGTGCGGCTGTGGTGAAAACCTTGATAAAGCCGTAATAAGGTTAAAAACTTTTTTATCACTACGCCAGTAGAAGTGCATGGTGGGCCATTAGAAATAGCCAAGCCTTTAGTTTTGTTGATTAATGACAGGCTTATGGCCGTGTTCTTCTTTGTGATAGGTCTTGAATTAGCGCGCGAGGTGCTTGAAGGAGAGCGGTCTGATAAAAGTATCGAGCATGACCTGCACACTCTAGTGGCATTGTTTGTGTTGCCGGTGTTTGCCTTTGCTAACGCGGGCATTAATATCCTAGGCGTGACTGCTGATCAGCTAACCCATGGGGCACCGATGGGTATTGGACTTGGGCTATGCCATACTTTATTTTAGTTTAAAGACCCCTAGCAAGGCGTATTAACGGTTATCTTTGTTGTCATTGTTGGCGCGTCTGTTGGGCTTTAAACCAAGTTTCAGGGGCGCTAAAAGTGGCGTGTGGTCACTTTGGCGTGTTCAAACGTGTGTTTGTCTATTTACTGTAAAGACTACATTAGCAATGGCTGGTTGCTTGAGAATGATGCTGATTGTAGGTACTCTAAGCACACGTTCCACAGGGTAATTAAACCCGTTAGAGGGCTAGAAATGACCTTCAGCACACAACCCCCGCAGATGGACTTACTCAAAGTAATACATATTTTAGGCTTTGCTGGCTTAATCCCTTTTTTTGTGCCCCTTGGGCTGCTAATTAGTCAGCGGTGGCTCGGTGTTTACATACCTGCCCATCTACCTGCCTTTTTATTTATTAGCTACAGTGCCATTATTTTAAGCTTTATGTCGGGCACATTATGGGCTCGCTGGCAGACCATTAAACACAAGCCCACGGGGCTGCGTGCTGTGGTGATGAGCAATGTGCTGGCACTTATTGCTTGGCTTGCCCTACTAGTTGGTTTTTTTGTACCGCAGGTGCTGGTGGTGTGCTTAGGTGTGCTAGCGATGGGCTATGCAAGTTTGCTTTTGGTAGAGAGAAGCTTAGGTGTGAGTGAGCAAAGATACTGGCGCATGCGCTTGAGTTTGACCACTATAGTAATGGTATTACATGTGTTAATGATTATTATGTTATTGGAGTTTTAACGTGGCAGAATTAACTATTTTCTTCGATGGGGGTTGCCCCTTATGTGCTGCTGAAATTGGTCATCTTGAGCGCCTTGATGGTGCTAAAAAAATGGCCTTTGAAGATATTTATGCGCCTTTGTTTAGTGAGCGCTTTCCCCACATAGATGTAAAAAAGGCTGACCTTGTTTTGCATGGTCAGTGGGCTGATGGCAGCATTATTTATGGTTTAGATGTGACTTATCACTCTTGGGCTTTGGTTGGTAAGGGCCATTGGGTGGCCATATTACGTTGGCCTGTATTTAAACAAATGGCTGCGCTAGGCTACCGTTTTTTTGCACGTTATCGCCACCGAATTTCTGCGCTTGTTACAGGCAAACCTCGCTGTGAACGATGTGATGTGAATGAGCCCTCTAAATGATTATGGATAACGCTAACTGTGCACTGGTGTTAGGTGCCAGTGGTGGCTTAGGCACTGCCATGGTCACTCAATTTTTAGCCGACCCTACTATTACCCATGTCTTTGCGGTGAGTAGCCAAGGCAAGCCTGCAATCTCACAGTTTCCAGTGCATCTTATGGACAAGTTGGTTTGGATTCAAACCGCTTATGATGAGCCTGCTATGGCCCATGTAGCCCAAAAACTAATGTCATATAGTGGGCAATTTGTCAAAGTGTGCATTTGCCATGGTTTACTGCATTCAGAAACACTGTGGCCTGAAAAACGTCTTGAAGATATTAATGCTGATGCATTACATCAAGTCTTTCAAAGCAATACTGTGGTACCAGCACTTTGGTTAAAAGTGCTTTTTAAAGTGCTTAAAGGCAAAGTGCCATGTGTTGTGTCTGTTATGAGCGCTAGGGTTGGCAGCATCGGTGACAACCGTATGGGTGGTTGGCATGCCTATCGTGCCTCTAAAGCTGCGTTAAACATGGTGTTAAAAAACATGGCCATCGAATACGCCAGACGAGCCAAAAACGTTAAGTTGATGGCTTTCCACCCAGGTACCACAGACACTGGCCTATCAAAACCGTTTCAAGCCTCGGTGCCTAGTGGAAAATTATTCACCCCCGAATTTGTCGCTACGCAGCTAGCTAGTATTATGGATAGAGCGCCGTTTGACGGGTTACTATCTTATGTAGATTGGAACGACCAGCCTATTGACTGGTAGATTTTAGTAAATGTTTGACGCCTTTTTATCAGCTTAGTTGAGCTAGGCCTTTAGTATGTTAGCAGTTACAAAGTGAAGGGCTAACCTATGAAACTATCTGATGTATTAATTGCACTTATGGAGCCTCTTATTTGGTGCATGGGTTTGGTGATCGCCAAACCCGCGGTTGATCAGTATCCCCCTATATAATTGATGGCTTGGTGGTAAGCTTAGCGTGCGTCAGTTTATGAGCTTGGCTATTTCTTTTGTGAGTATGTATGTTGTTACAGGCGCACCTAATTTGGCAGGCAAGTGGCTGGGTATTAGTTTGACCATTGGCGGGGCTTTTATGTGGGCCTTAATCCCAATAGGGTTTGTCCCCAAAGCGCTCAACAAGAAAATCAATCAGGCTTCTAACCTTTCTTGGCAGGTAGCCGGTGGATGGGTAAACCGCATAGGCATGCATAGTGACTAGCGAGTAATTCTCAAGAATTGGCACTAGATCGCCTTTTGCCAAAGCATCCCACACGATAAAAGTGGGCAACATAACAACACCGTGCCCAGACAGTGCTATTTGCTTCATAGCGTCGCCGTTGTTGGCTGTAAGGCAAGCATCCATATTGACCAAATGCTGCTGGCCTGCACTATCTAGCAGGGGCATACCAGCCAATGGCCAATTCCCATACTTAACTATCTTATGTGTTGCTAATTCTTTTGGAGTAGTGGGCGTGCCTTGACGTTTTAGGTAACTTGGGCTGGCACAAATGACGTGTTTGATGGGGGTGATTTTACGAGCCTGTAGACCGGAGTCTTGCAGGGTGCCAATGCGGAGTGCTAGATCATAACCGCCTTCGACAATGTCAATTTTACGATCAGAAAAATCTATATCAATGTCTAAATTTGGGTGCTGGCGCATAAACACATCGATGGCGGGTGTTAGGTGGCTAATACCAAAAGATAATGGTGCTGCTAGCCTTAAAGACCCGGCTAGCACCTGTGTTTTGCAAGCCATATCCCCGTGCAACGAATCTACTTCGCCTATTAACACTTTCACTCGTTGGTAATACTGATTGCCTGCGTCAGTAAGGCTAGATGTGCGAGTTGTTCGGTTTATGAGCTTAGAACCTAACCTAGCTTCCAAATCTCCTAGGCGCTTACTGACGGCAGATTTTGCCAAGTTAAGTTGTTCTGCAGCTTTGGTGATACTTCCAGATTCAACAATTCTTACAAACACCTGCATATCTTCTAACTGACCCATAGTCATAGTTCTCTTTTCACGAACAATGTTTCCTTATTCTTTATGTTTTTCCGTATTTAGTCAAACTGTATAGTCGATTTGAGAGCGATGAATTACCAATACTTTTTTATTTGTTGCTCATACTCCCCTTTACAATAATGATTTTAATGAAAGAAGGAAGAAAATTATGACAAATGTAAGAGATGAAAATGGAACATGTGGATGCGGTAGATCACCCACTGGAAATTGTATTGGTTGGCATGCTTTAACGCCTGCAGAATATGCAGCCAAAACAGACAAAGAAAAAGAAGCAACATTTGAAAAATCAAAGTAAAGCAAAGTTAGGCTTGAGATTTTAAAAAATGACACATGCCTTGGGCATTATTACTCAAATAGGGAACGTTAACGTCTTATAGTTTATCTATAGATTTCGTTCCCTTTTTGGCTACTACTTAGGTTGCTTTTTGCTTGATTTAACCAATCTTTAATAGCATGTTTCAAGCCAAAACCTACCCTGAAAGAGGGTAGGTAAGGGTAAGCTAATGTGCTTCATAAGTTATAAAAATATTTAAAAAATGGACCTTTATTATGAATAATATATCTACTTTGTCTGCACCCGTTGGTCGTTTACTTCTGGCGATGATGTTTGTCATGTCGGGCTTGAGCAAAATTGGCAACTTCGCTGGTACACAAGGTTACATGGAGGCCATGGGAGTGCCTGGTGCTGTTTTACCCCTTGCAATTGCCCTTGAGGTGTTAGGAGGTTTGGCGATCATTCTTGGTTGGAAAACCAAAATAGCAAGTGTTGCGTTAGCTGGGTTTTGTGTGGTGTCAGCGGCGCTGTTCCATAATGACTTTAGCAACCAATCAGAGATGATCATGTTTATGAAAAACATCACCATTGCTGGAGGTTTTTTATTGCTAGTCGCCCATGGGCCAGGTGCTTACGCTTTAGATAATCGTAAAAAATCAGCTCAGGTCTAAATAAGGTTCAGAGACTTCTACTATGACTGCTTTTAAGCATACCAACCTAGCTTCAAGAGAGCTGCAGTTTAGCACGCAAGGCATGCCAGCCTCAGATGGGGATGGGGTTAAAATGACTCGTATTATTGGCACCCCGCAGTTAAACATGCTGGATCCATTTCTGTTGTTGGATGCCTTTGGCAGTGATAAACCGCTGGACTATATTGGTGGATTTCCAAATCACCCCCATCGAGGTTTTGAAACTGTCACTTATATGCTAGCTGGCCGCATGCGCCATGAAGACAGCATTGGCAATGAAGGGGTTATTGAGGCTCATGGTGTGCAGTGGATGACTGCAGGTAAAGGCATTGTGCATTCAGAAATGCCAGAACAGGAAAGTGGCTTACTAGCTGGTTTTCAATTGTGGGTCAACTTGCCTAGCAAGGATAAGATGTGTGAGCCAAGGTATCAGGAGTTTGTTGCCCAAGACTTAACCTTGGAAAAGCACCAGGATGGCAGCCAAGTGAGGATTATCGCTGGGACCACAGATGCAGGTAGTGTTGGGCCGGTGCAGCGGCATGACATCGAACCCACCTTTATGGACATTACTTTAGCTCCTGGGAGTGAGTTTAAACAACAGATCAAAGCCTTTGATACAGCCTTTATTTATGTCATTGAGGGCCATGTGCTGGTGGGAGCCAAGGCAAGCCTTTTACCTGCAAAACAGCTTGGGGTGTTGGACGATGGTGACCACGTTATTTTTACAGCATCCCCTGAAGGCGCGCGCGTATTATTGGTGGCCGCTGCACCCATTAACGAAAGTGTTGCACGAGGTGGGCCATTTGTTATGAACACCAAAGCTGAAGTTTTACAGGCTTATGATGATTTTAGAAATAATAGATTTTAGGAGTGAATAATGGGATTGCTTGTTGATGGAGAGTGGCATACTGATTGGTATGATACCAAGGCAACGGCTGGGCGTTTTGAACGCAAGGCCCCAAGTTTTCGCAACTGGATTACACCAGATGGCAGTGCAGGGCCTTCAGGAACTGGCGGCTTTAAGGCAGAGCCTAACCGTTATCACCTTTATGTATCACTGGCGTGTCCTTGGGCCCACCGCACCATGATCTACCGCCAGTTAAAAGGCCTAGACACAATGATTTCTATGTCGGTGGTGAATGCCTTTATGGGTGATGAGGGCTGGACCTTTGAGCCTGGTGATGGGGTGATTGGCGACCCTATCCATCAAGCCACAAGAATGCACCAAATTTATACGGCAGCCATGCCAGACTACACGGGTCGGGTGACGGTGCCAGTGATTTGGGATAAGTACACGCATACCATTGTGAGTAATGAGTCACCTGAAATCATCCGCATGTTTAATTCAGCCTTTGATGATGTAGGCGCTACTGTGGGAGATTTTTGTCCACCTGAGCTACTCACAGAAATTGACGAACTGAATGAGTTTATCTACCCCAACATTAATAATGGGGTCTACCGGGCAGGATTTGCGACCACTGAGATAGCCTATAAGGACGCTGTTGCTGATGTTTTTAACGGGCTTGATACGCTTGAAACCAGGCTAGCTAAGCAGCGCTATCTAACGGGCGACACTATTACCGAGGCAGACTGGCGCCTATTCACCACCTTGGTGCGCTTTGATGCCGTTTATGTGGGGCATTTTAAATGTAATCTGCGTCGCATTGTAGATTACCCCCATCTTTGGGGATATCTGAAGGACTTATATCAAGTGCCAGGCATAGCGCAAACAGTGCACGTGGAGCACTGTAAGGCCCACTACTATGGCAGCCATGAAACCATTAACCCAACATTGATTGTGCCTCTAGGCCCAGTCATTGATTTTATGCAACCACATGATCGAGCGTCTATTTAAAAGACGCTGAATGTTAATGCCCTCTAAAAGATTGCCCATGGCAGTCTTTTTTTTGCAGTTAAATACAGATAAACCAAATAGAGAGTTAATAGATGAAACCTTTAGTTGCTAATAATAAACCTATTACAGTTACGCTTGGCAAAGGTGAGGCTTACACCTTTTGTACTTGTGGCCGATCGAATCAGCAACCCTTTTGTGATGGGTCTCATGTTGGCACTGACTTCAAGCCTCAGAAGGTAGTGGCAGAGGAGGCAGGTGATGCTTATTTGTGTCAATGCAAACATTCTTCAAATTTACCATTTTGCGATGGTAGTCATACAAAATTTGATGACAACGCAATAGGCAAAGAAGGCCCAGGTATGAACGTTCAAGCGTCTAAAATCCCTCTTGTTAGTGCCACAAAAGAAGAGCCTACGGTTGAGTTTATTCATCAATTAGCCAGAGATGGTTTATCTAAGATGGGCCATCACGGCCCCATGGTATCTATGGGGGTGCCGCGCCACGTGTTGCCTCACTGGGATGATATTCAGATTATGACAGCACAGATGGCACGTAAACCTTTGTTTGAAGATGTGGCTGTCAATAGTGAATTAGTGATTGGACCAAGGGCCAAAAAGCCACTTATTTTAAAGACCCCATTATTTGTCTCAGATATGAGTTTTGGTGCATTATCAGAAGAAGCTAAGCTATCCTTGTCAATGGGTGCTGAATTGGCTGGCACTGGGATTTGTTCCGGAGAAGGGGGCATGTTACCTGCAGAACAACGCGCTAACTCACGCTATTTTTATGAACTAGCTAGTGCCCAATTTGGCTATGATGAATCGAAGCTGAAAAATGTTCAGGCCTTTCATTTCAAAGGTGGCCAAGGAGCAAAGACTGGTACGGGAGGACACCTTCCTGGCAATAAAAACATTGGTAAAATTGCTGAAGTGCGGGGCATTAAAGCTGGGGAAGCAGCCATATCACCGCCCACATTTAAAGATTTACACTCTCCTGAAGATTTCAGAAAATTTGCTGATCGAGTGCGCTTAATAACGGGAGGTATCCCCATCGGCTTTAAACTCAGTGCCAATCATATTGAAAAAGATATTCAGTTTGCTTTAGATGCTAGTGCTGACTACATTATTCTTGATGGGCGTGGCGGCGGTACCGGGGCTGCTCCTGAAATGTTTAGGGACCATATCAGTGTGCCTACGATTCCTGCCTTGGCTCGGGCCCGCAGGTATTTAAACGAGCAAGGTGCAAGTGGTAAAGTGACATTGATTATTACAGGTGGTTTGCGTGTGCCCATGGATTTTGTTAAAGCCATGGCTTTGGGAGCCGATGGCGTTGCCATTTCCAATAGTGCAATGCAGTCGATCGGTTGTGTTGCTGCAAGAATCTGTAATACCAATAACTGTCCTGCCGGAATTGCCACCCAAAAAGCAGATTTGCGGCAGAGGTTGAACGTTGAAAAATCGGCTCATCAACTTAAAAACTTTTTTGAATCTTCAACCCTTTTGATGCAGGTGATGGCTCGTGCTTGTGGGCATGATGCGTTAAGAAAATTTACTCAAGAAGATTTAGCAACGTGGCACCGTGATATGGCATTATTAAGTGGTATCAGCTATTCAGGATTTATGCCGCCACCTACATAGTCTGCTAGCCCTAGGTCTTGCGATAGGTGGTAGAGATAGAGCAACTCATTTTTAGGGTTAACCACACCTAAGATTTACCTTCTGTTAGCCATAGGGTAAGCACTTTGGTTTCAGTGTATGATCTAAGGCTAGTTAGATAGTATCTACGATTTATTTGAGGTCACTAAGTATGGCAAACCTTCTAAGTAATAGCCCCCTGGTCATTCTTTTCTGGGTTGGCTTGTCTATGGCAAGCATGAGTCCAGTGGCTTTAGCTAACAATGTTAGCTTAACCACGCTGCACATCAGTGGCCCTGTGTATGCAATTATTGGTGAAACGGGAAACCGCAGTGCGAAGAATCTAGGTAATAATGCCAATTTTGGTTTTATTGTGGGTGATACAGGTGTGGTTTTAATAGACAGCGGTGCAGGCACTCATGCAGCAAAGGCCATTGAAGCCAAAATATTAGAAACTACGCCGTTACCTATTACTGTGGTAATTAACACAGGTGGGCAAGATCACCGCTGGCTAGGTAATGCTTATTTTGCTCAGCAAGGCGCACGTATTATAGCCAGTGTAGCGGCAGTGGCAGATCAAGACCAACGAGCAGGTGATCAGATTCAAGGTTTAATCGCAGCAACGGGTCAGGATCCAATGGACCAATTGGAAACTTTCACTGCGAAAGTGACCTTTGAGCAAAGTTATGTATTGAACCATGATGGCTTAGACATCAACATTAATCACTATGGTGCAGCCCATACGCCAGGTGATAGTTGGGTGTATATCCCTGCTTTGAAAGTTTTATTTTCAGGTGATATTGCCTATGGTGATCGCATGTTAGGGGTGATTGAAGTGTCTGATAGTCAGTCTTGGGTTGAAGTATTTGAGGCCATGGCTTTGTTACCTGCACAGCAAGTTATCCCTGGCCATGGTGCAGTAAGCACACTGGCTAAATTAGGCGAACAAACCTACAACTACCTAGTGCATTTGAGACTAGGTGTGGGTGAGTTTTTAGAGAATGATGGTGATTTAGCTGATATTCGCATGGTAGATCAGTCTGACTTTGATCACCTAATTAACTACGAAGGCATCGCTCCAGGCAATGCCTTACGCGTGTATGAACAGATGGAGTGGGAATAACCCATCATTAGCCAAGCTAATTTAACTTATTGGCTAAAGGATAGCGGTGGCTGCTGCTGCCCATAGCCTGTATCCCGCTCAAAACTGGCAGCTATTTGCAGCACTAAAAGATCTTCTCCTTTGCGGCCAGTAATCATGACTCCGTGGGGCATGCCGTCCTGAGTGAACCCACAAGGCACAACAATAGAGGGCAAGCCTAAAAGTGGAGCAAGGTAAAATGCAGACCAATCGCATAGGTTTTGGCCCACCGAATCTTTGGCCCCATAGGCTAGGCAGCTGTGAGCTGGAGTGATAATAACGCAGTGTTCTTGCATGTAGATCGCTGTATTCACGGCAAGCACTTCTCGCGCCCTGAACATGTCAAAAATTTGCTTTGCGCTCATGTTCATATAATGCTCAACATTGGCCTTAATGCTTGGCTTTACAGGTCTTCCTTTTAGGCAGTCTTCAAGCACTTGGGTAGGTAAACCTTTTACGTATCCATAGGCGTTAAAATCAGTGTAGAGCTGTCTATAATTGGGTCCAAGGTTTAGCGTTTCACTTGAAAGAGACAGTCCGCAGCCTTCAAATATGTGGCTGTGAGATTCAAATAATGCACTTATTTCAGGGGCCATATTGCGCCCCGAAAAAGCATGACACCAGGCTGCTTTTACACCCAGTGGCCGTTGATCTAGCGAGGTGACTGCAATGGGTTTACCAGCAGGATAGGGTGTTGCCGAACGAAGGTCGGGCCCATCGCACGCTTCCATAAATAAAGCTGTGTCTGTTACGCAGCGAGTAAAGACTCCTGCAGTGCTTGTGTTACCGTCGGCTAGAGAGCCAGGAGGCCCTGGAATACGACCTGAACTTGGACGAAAGCCTACACAATTGCCCCATGCTGCAGGCGAGCGCACCGAGCCTCCAATATCGCTGCCATCAGCCATGCACACCATGCCACTCATCAGGCTAGCTACTCCACCACCACCACTTCCGCTGGTGGTTTTTTCAAAGTTCCACGGATTGCGTGTAAGGCCAAAGATAGCATTAGTGGTACTGCCTCCAGAGGCGCAATCAGGGGTGTTGCTTTTACCCAAAATAACAGCGCCAGCAGCTTTCTCCCGCGCCACCACTAGGTCATCTTCTGTGGGAACATGGTTGGCAAAATGCACGTTACCTAAGGTGGTGCGAAGGCCACAGGTGGCAAACACATCCTTAACAGCAATAGGTAAGCCGTGTAGCGGCCCTATGGCTTTATCATGCCTAGCTAAGTGATGATCTGCGGCATCTGCTTGCTGACGTGCGGGTTCGAAGTTGAGGGTCACTAAGGCGTTAATAGATGGGTTGTATTTTTGGGTTTGAGTGATAAACAACTCGAGCAATTCACGGGCGCTTATTTGCTTTGCTAGCAGTTTACTTCGTAGCTTGTGGGCTGGCATAAAACAAAGTTCTGACATATCAATGTTCCTAGTGCGGTAGGCGTTATTTGGTCAGTGAGCTGCAGTTATGCTGAGCAACCTAAACAGGACACTTTTTAGTTAAAAGAACCAATATCAAAGTCTGATAATAGCTCAACCCCAGTTTTAGTAATTCGCACTTGTTGTTCTAGCTTTACACCTTCTTTTTCGCCCAAACCCCCAGTGTAGGATTCAACACACACCACCATGTTTTCATGGAAATATCCATCGTAGCCTACTTTCTCATAGTCTTGTGGGTGGTAAATACAGGGGTATTCATCGGCTAGGCCCACACCATGCACGGAACAAGAATACCGGTTTGGCGCGAAGCGTTCTGGTAATTTCCAAGCTTGATCAACAAAGTCTCGAAAGGCCAGGCCGTCTTTGAGTAAGCCCATGTTATAGGTAATGTGCTCCATGGCTATGTCGTAAATTTCTTCTTGCTTTGCGGAGGGTTTTTCGTGCCCTGCAATCCATGCCCGAGAAATATCTGCACAATAGCCATAGGGGCCAATAAGATCGGTGTCAAAAGAAACAATGTCTCCCTTTTGAATAATGGCGTCTGAACTTTCTTGCATCCATGGGTTGGTGCGTTCACCAGCGCTAAGAATACGGGTCTCAATCCATTCACCACCGTTGCGAATATTTTCAAAGTGTAAGTGGGCCCAAAGTTCATTTTCGCTGATGCCAGGCTCACAATGATCCCACATACGTTCCATGCCTTTTTGGCACACGGTAATAGTCCATTGCATCATTTGTAACTCTTCAGCAGATTTGATGCCACGAGCCTGCTCCATATATTTCATGCCATAGAGGGTTTCTATATCGTGTTTATGCAATTGCGCCATGCCTAGTTGTTCACAAATATCCACAGCAAGGCGTTTATTGCCGCCACCAAACTGCTTCATTAAAGAGGCAATGTCATCACCCCAACGAATAGCTTGTTCGGGCGCACGCTCACCTGCCGCAAAATAAGCCCATGCAATGGCTGGGCGGATTTCATCCACAGTAAGCTGCCCATTAGGTAGGCGCTTTCCATCGTGCAAGTGAGCACAGTTTTGGTAGTCAAATAACAGGGCAGGACCATCGGCAAATATAAGGGCGTAGCGAGATGGATTGTGCATGGTCCACAGTTGCATGTTGGAGGTATCAGTAGCGTAGCGAATGTTGCATGGGTCATATAACAACACTGCCGCAATATCGTTGTCCCGCAGCACCTGGCGGGTGCGCTCTAGACGATACTGCCGTGCTTTTCGTACAGTGGCTTCAGCTATGGGGTTGATCAGGGCGAGATCTGCCCCATCTTGGTTTAGATAACGTTTTTTATCATCAATCATACCTTTCACTCCCGCTTATTAGGCTGCTTTTGGTGTCTTTGTTTATGTATAAGTAGTGCATGACCAGGTTAAAAATATACGTCTACTCGATAAATTCCAAGTGTATGTAGACGACTTCATACTTTCATTAAGCGACTATTTGACCTATCCTTTGGCATGCTCCACAGTGGACGATACCTCCAACTAAACACCCACTTTATACTTTGGTAAACATATGACAAATAGCAGCTTATTAATAGTGCTTGGCAATCAATTATTCCCTTTGGAGAACATTAGAGCAGCCAAGGCAGGCGCCATTTTTATGGCAGAAGACCTAGGTTTATGTACTTATGAAAAACATCATAAATTAAAAATATTGATGTTTTTAGCTGCCATGCGTGAAAAACGAGATGAACTCCAAAGACATGGTATGTGTGTTGATTATGTATCCATAGAACAGCCAGAATTTGACCTGCCCTATGAAGAAAAATTGTTGGCCAGTGTTTTACAAGGTGATATTAGATCTTTGATCATGTTTGAAATCGAAGACAAGCCTTTTGAAGCGAGAGTGAAAGCCTTTGCTATGGGGCAAAATTTGCCTTTGACCATATTACCTTCTCCTATGTTTTTGCTAGCACGAGAAGAATTTTTGACCTTAAATAAGAAGTTTAAGGTGCTGCGCATGGGTAATTTTTATAAAGAAGTGCGGAAAAAGTTAAATGTGTTGATGGATGAAGATAACAAGCCCTTAGGCGGCCAATGGTCTTTTGATGAAGACAACCGTAAAAAAATTCCTAAAGGGTTAGTGCTACCTGAGCAATATGAGCCTAGTAAGTCAGTGTATGTTGAACCTTTGAAACAGATCATTGAGACTAAGTTTGCGGACCATCCTGGGCAAATGAGCGATGTATGGATGCCTATTAATCGTGATGATGCGTTAGAAAATATTGATTATTTTTTAAGGGTAAAGTTTGAAAATTTTGGTATCTACGAAGATGCCATTTTGCGTGAAGACACTTTCATGTTTCATAGTGCTATTAGCCCATCATTAAACTTGGGCTTGATCACCCCCCACGACATTATTGATAAAGTATTAACCTATACCGAACAAAACCAGGTGCCACTGAACTCTGTGGAAGGTTTTTTACGGCAAATTATCGGCTGGAGAGAGTTTATTAGGGGGGTGTATCAGCACCATGGAGAAACGCAGTTAAAGAGTAATTTTTTCAATTTTTCTGGCTCGCTAAATAGCAGCTGGTACTCTGGAGAAACGGGTATACCACCACTTGATGATGCAATTAACTTTTCTGATCGTTTTGGCTATACCCACCATATTAATCGACTTATGGTAATCTCTAACCTAATGACATTGTGCGAAGTTGATCCAAAAAATGTATATCGCTGGTTTATGGAAATGTATGTTGATTCTTCTGAATGGGTGATGACGCCCAATGTATTTGGTATGGGCACTTTTGCAGATGGCGGTATTTTTGCCACTAAGCCTTATATTTGTGGATCTAACTACATTTTAAAGATGAGTGATTATAAGAAAGGGGATTGGTGCAATACAGTAGATGGCCTTTACTGGCGTTTTGTTAGTCGCAATATGGGCATGTTGAAAAATAATCCGCGTCTGTCGTTTATGCGTAGCACCTTAGAAAAAATGAGCGAAGAGCGAAAAACGCTCATTTTTGCATGTGCTGAAGACTTTATAGCCACACATTGCTCCCATTAATATGTATGCCCTTACTCCAATGTCGTAGTTCATTTTTTTGCTATGTCGGTTATCATTACAACCTAATTTTTCTGACTGATTGAGTATGATTTTATGAGCTACGCCGCGTCGTATAAACAGGCCCTCACACAACCTGCTGCCTTCTGGCAGCAACAGGCGCAGCGCCTTTCTTGGTTTCAAACGCCTACCCAATCAGTAGACATAAGTGAGTCGCCCACGGGGCGCTGGTTTGGTGATGGTGTGATGAATACCTGTTACATGGCACTAGATCATCATGTGTCTAATGGTCGTGGTGATCAGGTGGCCATTCATTATGATTCTCCGGTGACAGGCACTAAGTCTAGCCTCACTTATAGTGAACTATTACATCAAGTGGCTCTTTTTGCTGGTGCTTTAAGGGAACAGGGTGTGGCTAAAGGTGATCGTGTGGTGATCTATATGCCTATGGTGATGGAAGCGGCCATTGCTATGCTTGCCTGTGCCCGTTTAGGTGCAGTGCATTCAGTAGTCTTTGGTGGTTTTGCTGCGGCTGAGCTTGCTGTGCGTATTGATGATGCAAAGCCTACCGCCATCATTAGTGCTTCTTGCGGTATTGAAGTGGCTAAAGTGATTGCCTATAAGCCTTTGTTAGATGAAGCCCTAGAGATCGCTGAACATACAGTAAAAAGTGTGGTGATATTGCAAAGGTCACAATTGGCCGCCACATTGCAACCTGGCCGTGACCACGACTGGTTAGACATCATGGCCACGGCCACACCTGTTGAAGCTGTGCCAGTAAAAGCGACAGATCCTTTGTATATTCTTTACACCTCAGGCACCACAGGCAAACCTAAAGGTGTGGTGCGAGACAATGGTGGGCATGCTGTGGCTCTAAACTACAGTATGAAAGCGATCTATAACATGCGTGCTGGTGATGTGTTTTGGGCTGCATCAGATGTGGGTTGGGTAGTAGGCCATTCTTACATTGTGTATGGTCCACTGTTCGCAGGTTGCACTTCTATTTTATATGAAGGCAAGCCGGTGATGACTCCAGATGCTGGTGCCTTTTGGCGAGTAATAGAAGAGTATAAGGTGAAAGCTGTTTTTTCTGCACCTACGGCTTTTCGTGCGATTAAAAAAGAAGACCCTACGGGTGCGTTGTTGAAAAATTACGACATTAGCAGTTTAGAAACCGTGTTTATGGCAGGTGAGCGATTAGACCCTCCTACTTATGATTGGGCGCTAGAGACTATTGGTAGGCCAGTAGTTGATCATTGGTGGCAAACAGAAACCGGTTGGTCTATTTGTGCTAACCCAGTTGGTTTGGATAAATTGCCAGCCAAGCCTGGTTCTTCTGCAGTGGTTATTGCTGGTTATGATCTGCGTATATTGTCTGATGAAGGTGAAGAAATTGGTAATAACCAAAAAGGTAACATCGTCCTTAAACTACCTCTGCCTCCAGGCTGTTTAATTGGCATTTGGGGAGACGATGATCGTTTACACGACTCTTATCTAAAAGAGTTTCCTGGCTACTTTAGCTCGGGTGATGGTGGTTATCGAGATGATGATGGCTATGTGTTTATTATGGGTCGCACCGATGATGTGATTAATATTGCAGGTCATCGATTATCTACTGGTGAAATGGAAGAAGTGGTGGGTGCCCACACTATGGTCGCTGAGTGTGCTGTAGTGGGTGTAAAAGACGAATTAAAAGGCCAGTTGCCCATGGCTTTGGTCTTGCTTAAGGCAGGCGCGCAAATTGATGAAACCCAGCTGGGTAAAGATATTGCAGGTATGCTGCGTAAAACGATAGGCCCTATTGCCGTGCTCAAGAGTGCACACATTGTGTCGCGCTTGCCAAAAACCAGGTCAGGTAAGATTTTGCGTAAAATTATTCGTAATATCGCCAATGGAGAAGACTATGTGGTGCCATCCACTATTGATGACCCTGCAAGCTTAGATGAGATTCGTGCGTTAGTTGTGAGTAAGTAATATAGAACAATGCTGGTTTACCTGTGCTTGTAACAGGTTTTTAAAGTGGGCGAATGGATAGGTTTTTATGTTGGCCACTTTGCCTGCGTCATCCAACAGACGCACCTGAATAATGCTTTCTAGATGAGGATTGGTTTCAAATTGAGACACTTCATTTTTGCTCATGGGCCCGCCTTGCAATTGTAATGAATGCACAGAAGCTTTGGAGAGCTGTGAAAAATAGGTCGCTCGCGTAGCACAAAGGTATCGTTTTGCGGCGACGTGATAACGCACACATGCAGTGACCTTTTCTGGAAAGAATGCTTCTAGTACTTTAGCGCCATAGATTTCATGCTGCAGATCATGTGTGTCATCCATAGAAAAAGTGCCAAAGTCATTAGTGAAATGGCCAATGTCGTGTAAAAGAGCAGCCGCGATTACCGCCTCTGAATATCCTTGGTGCTGCCCAAGAGAAGCCGCTTGCAGCATGTGCTGTGCCATAGTGACAGGTTCACCTAGGTATTCTTGGGCACCACTGTGTTCAAAAATGTTAGACAAATGCGCCACAATAGTTTTTGGTGTCAGCTGGTTAAATTGATTATCCATGGTGATTTCCTAAAGCTGTTAACACACTGTGTTGGGCTTTATTAAGAACTTCTAAACGTGATAACAAACCATCCATGTCAGCGTAACAGCCCTGCAACCAACGTGTGCCTGCTCCCGAAAATGCCTTACGAGCGTGGAGCACCCGGGTGTTGTCAATCACAAAACAATCACCAGGGTTAAGCCTAAAGCCTATTTCTAAGGTGGGGTCGTTAATAATCTCTCCCAAGCGACGATATGCTGCGTAATAGTCTGTCATATGCTCAAATGGAATGTCAGTGAAGGGTGCTGCAGAGCGATTATTAAAGCGTATGCCTTGTAACTGGCCGTCTGCTGATAATTCAATGATTGGGCGTTTAGATTGCAAGCAAACATCTTTTTTCCCAGCATATTCAAAGCGTGCGCAATAGCGACTTAGTAAATCAAAACCATGGGGATTTTCTTTGCGTAATTGAGTTACAGCCATAAATCCATCCACTAAAACATTATCTCCCCCAGGCGCAGAACTCTGTAGACAATAAAGCACTTGAATAGTGGGCACAGGATCACGGTAAGGGTTGTCGGTGTGGGCTTGCAGTGCTAAGCCCGTATATGCAAGGTTGGTTGGTTTTTCTTCTACTCTCACCTCAAAAATATGACCGTAGTTAGTTTCGCGAAGGTGGCCAAATAAGTCGACGACTTGAGTTACCGCACCAGGTGTCACTGGGCCATTATTGAGCTTGGCAAAGCCAAAGCGAGCAATGCTACTCAGCCATGTTTGCAGTGCTTTTGGAGACGCTGAAACGGTATCAAAATCGCCTTCTTGAAGATCGTCCATTAGACCACTGTCCCATAGTGTTTGAGAATCTTTGTGCCTCCCTTTAATGCAATGAGTTGGCTTATCATAGGCATGGGTTATCAGCCAGTCTAATGGGTAATCTATGGTTTTATCTTCTGGCATGAAGGTGATGATTAAAGTGTTGTGAACAAGCTTTGCATGGCTTATGTAAGTGGTGTCATTGATATCTTGTAAGGCGATCAAGCGTTGTCCATTAGCTGTGCTTCTGGTGTCTTTGTCTAGTGCGTTGTCTCGTAACCAAATAGCATGAAACCGGGTGACAGTGGTGTCAATCGTCAGGCTAATAAACTCGCCTTTGGCGCAGATCGTGACAGTATTCATGCAGCCCTCATTTTCAAGTTAGATAAAATCGAAAACTGGTAAACTTATAATCTGCAGCTAAACCAATGATTTAGGGTTGCACCCATATCAAAGTAGCTGGCCTTTAAACGGCTATAGGTTTCAGGTTTTGGGGTTGTGATTGCCACGGGCAACAGACTCTCATCGCCAGTGATGGCCCAGTTGGCCGCAGCTTTGCCAAATAATGTGCCAGGGCCAATGCCTCGGCCACTATAGCCGTATAAACGAATGCCGTTAGGGCCAATGGGGGTGATTTTTGGTAAATGGTCTGTTGTCATCGCTATCTGACCATCCCACATATAATCAAACGTATACTCTTTAATTTGTGGAAATAAGTAGTGGAGTTTACGATGCGCCCAATTTAGGTGGGTCTGCTTAGATTTGCTGCTCAACGAACCAACGCCACCAATGATTAAGCGCCCACTGTTATCCATTCTAAATGATGACATTACCTGATTAGTGTCCCAGCACCCTTCACCATTAGGTAACACACTGTCTCTTTGTGAAGGTGTTAACGGTTGGGTGGCAAATTGGACATAATTTACATTAGTGAAAGATTTGCTAGGTGATAAAAGTGAGTCATAGGCGTTAGTGGCATGGATTAGTTTGTTGGCAGTAATGCTGCCATTTTCTGTTTTCACTAACCAGTGTTGGCCATTATGCTGATAAGTTAGAGCTGGAGAATAGGTATGGATAAAGGCTCCAGCCTTAGTGGCTGCCTGGGCCAGACCTAATGCATAACTAAGCGGTTGAAGTGTGCCTGCTCTTAAATCTAGTAATGCGCCTAAGAAGCGTTTTGATCCAGTGCGTTGCTCAGTATCAGCTGCTCCTAGTAATGAGACGGGTGCGTTGCGAGCTTTTTGTTGGGCAAGGCGAGCTTTGAGTTGGTTTAATCCAGCGCCATTGTTGGCACAATGTAAAGTGCCACTTTGCAGTGGGTCACAGCTAATTTGGTGTTTTTTAATGAGAGAGAATACCAACTCTGGCGCAGCGGCCAAAGCATGGTTAAGCTTTGTTCCAGCGATGTGTCCCAGGGTTTTTTCTACTTCATCAGGGGGAGTCCACAAGCCTGCATTAACTAAGCCCACATTTCTACCAGAGCCGCCGTGACCTACGCCTTGGGCTTCTAGCACCCTTACGGACATGCCTCTTTGGGCGGCATAAAGTGCAGCACAAAGCCCACTATAGCCAGCACCAATAATAACAAGGTCACTGTGTTCATTGGTGGTAAGAGGTGATGTTTGTGCTGTGGCAGTGGTATCAGCATGCCACAGGTTTTGTGTGCTAATTAACATTTCTATCAAAACCCTTTAGATGGAAGCTTATAGTCTGAGCATCAGCTTTATGATGGTATCAAACGTTTTCCCATAAGGTGGATACATCAAAGACAAGGATGAAAAGCGCGCTTGTTTAAAAATGGGTCTAAGCTTGCTCATGGTCAAAAACCCTTCTACGCCATGGTATTGCCCCATACCACTTTCACCTATACCACCAAATGGCATGTCGTGCTGGCCTACATGAAGTGCTGTGTCATTGAGGCATACGCCACCAGATCGCGTATTGTTGATGACCGTTTCTTGCATTTTTTTGTCATCACTAAATAAATACAGGGCTAATGGTCTATCGTGCTTATGAATATAGTCCAACACTTCATCGATATGACTATAGGTCATAATCGGTAGTATGGGGCCAAATATTTCTTCACGCATCACCTGCATAGTGCCTTTGACTTGGGTGAGTACTGTAGGGGGAAACTTTCGATTAGCGTCATCAGACACACTGTTAGGCACAAGATTAGTAGCTATTGCCCCTTGTTCAATAGCTTGGGCAAGGGTGCTTTTGAGCCTTTGGTAGGCTCTTTCATCTATGATGGAGGTGTAATCATTGCTTTGGATGTTTGGGTAACGTTTGCTCACAATGGCCTTTGCCGCAATGACAAATTCATCTACTTTACCTTCTGGCAAAAATACATAATCTGGTGCCACACAGGTTTGTCCTGCGTTTAAATATTTTGCAAACAACAGCCTTTGTGCTGCTTTTTCAATTGAATAATCAGGTGCAATAATGGTTGGTGATTTGCCACCTAGCTCTAAGGTAACGGGGGTTAAATTTTCTGCGGCAGCCCGCATGACTTGGCGTCCAGTGTTTCCAGAACCTGTAAAAACCAAGTGGTCAAAAGGTAGCGCTGAAAATTCTGAGCCCTTGGCCCCTTGCACAATAGTGAGTGCGTCTGGTGAAAACCTTTCGCTTACTAACCTGTGCATTAATTGACTAAGGTGGCTGGAATTAGCGGCCATTTTGATCATGCAACGATTGCCTGCAGCCAGTGCTCCAATAAGAGGGCTAATGCATAGAAATAATGGGTAGTTCCAGGGCACTACGATACCCACTACACCTAAAGGTTGGGGTATCACTTTGTTTTGAGAACCCAAAAGCCAGATCGACGTTGATCGCTTTTGTGGGCGCATCCACTTTTTTAAATGTTTGCTAGCGTATCGAATGCCATCAATGCACAAAAACAATTCTGCCAATTGTGTTTCTTGATGTGCGCGGTGACCAAAGTCAGCAGAGATGGCCTCTGCAATAGCGTGCTGATTATCTTTTAAAATATGAAACAAGGCATCAAGGCTAGCTAGTCTTTGCATTAAACTAGGGATACCTTGGGCATAGTAGGCCTGAGTTTGTGCGTCTAAAAGGCTACGCAAATGTTGCTCGGTCACAGGCATGGGTGGGTGATAAATGTTCATGGGGTTTATGCTTCGCCGTGATGGTATATAAGTCTGTACTGAATCATAAAGCCAAGGCTGCTGTGCATGCAATAGTTTCTATAAGAAGGACCGGCAATGGTTTGCCACGAAAGCTTTATTTTAATAAATTTCATATAAAAAACAATGAGTTATTTTGTTTGGCATGATCTGTGCTCTGTACACTGTCACAAAGCAGAATTGTTAGAGGCCAAAATGGATAAGATGATCTTTACCATGCTTAACAGCATGATGAACGTACAGAAGAAACAAACCAACAACGCGCACGAAATAGCCAATGCCGTGACCCCTGGTTTTAAAACGTCTTTTAGCGAGCAGACTAATTCTTATGATGTGCACATCCCAGGTGCCCATAATGCTAGAGCGATGCCAGTATCCAAAGCCAATAACGTGGTTGATATGAACCCAGGGGCACTGATAATGAGTGGCAGAAAATTAGATATTTACGTTAATGATTTAGGGGCTATCGCAGTACAAGGGCCAGAAGGACAGAACCTTTATACTCGTCGTGGTGATTTATCAGTGTTGGCCAATGGCGCTTTAGTAACAGGAAATGGGCACTTGGTGCTAGGTGATAATGGACCTATTACACTCCCGCAGGGAAGTCATGTATCAATTGCTAATAATGGCACTGTTAACATGATTCCCCCAGGGGGTATCCAAGAAGAGGCAATAGGGCGAATAAAACTAGTGGACACAAAAAACCAAAACTTACTCATGCGTAAAGACGGACTCTTTCAATTGGCCACTGGCGAATTACCAGCTAGTGCTAATGTGAGTGTTACATCTAAAGCGTTAGAAAGCAGTAACGTTGATGTAGTGGGGGCCATGGTAAAAATGATCACCTTGTCTAGACAATATGAAATGGCTGTCAATATGATCAAAAATGCCCGAGAAGTGGATGCCTCCAGCGCATCTACCATGCGGTTAAATTAATATTTAAATAGGAGAGTTCTATGGATTCCTCATTATGGGTTGCTAAAACAGGCTTAGATGCTCAACAAAGGCGTATGACCGTAGTGGCCAACAACCTGGCTAACGTAAATACTACCGGTTTTAAGAAAGACCGAGCAGTGTTTGAAGATTTACTTTATCAAATCATACGCCAGCCTGGCGCACAAATGGAGCAAGATGCTAATTCGCCCACTGGTTTAGTGCTTGGTACGGGTGCACGAGTTGTGGCGACAGAAAAAATTCATAGCCAAGGGAATATGATTCAAACTGATAATGCACTGGATCTGGCCATAAACGGTGAAGGTTTTTTACAGACGTTGCGTGCTGATGGCACAATTGGCTATACGCGAGATGGCTCATTAAAGTTGAATAACTTAGGTCAATTGGTCACTGCTAACGGCAACTTGCTTCAGCCTGCAATCAGTATTCCCAATAACTCTCGATCCATTACTTTCGGTAAGGATGGCACAGTAAGTGTGCAAACATTTGAACAGCCAACTGCTCAAGTGGTGGGTAATGTTCAAATAGCTAATTTCATCAACCCTGCGGGGCTTCAAGCTATGGGTGGTAATAGTTATGTAGAAACCACTGCTAGTGGGGCTGCACAGGTGATGACGCCTTCAGAAAATGGTGCAGGATCGTTGGTGCAGGGCTCTCTAGAGGCCTCTAACGTTAACGTTGTAGAGTCTATGGTTAACATGATTGAAACCCAGCGGGCCTATGAAGTGAACTCTAAAGCTATCGCTGCGGCAGACGGAATGCTACGTTTTGTTAACAACAACCTTTAATAATCCGTTTGGAACTGTGAGTAAGATATATGGGTAAGCTAATCAGTACATTTACACAGGCACCAAAATTGACTTTGCTAGCCCTGAGCTTTTTATTGATAAACGCATGTGCCAGCAAACCTATGCCAGTTAAGACAAGTGATTTTTCACCAGTATTACCTCCGGTTCCTATTGAAAAAACAGTAGCTGATGGCTCTATTTATTCTGGTGGTATAAATGATGGATTGTTT
>Ga0308022_1000059_pt1 | contig 41584 bp, 37 predicted proteins | sample Neamet353_FD_201297 | JGI IMG/M metagenome (GOLD analysis project Ga0308022, IMG submission 201297) | Marine microbial communities from water near the shore, Antarctic Ocean - #353 | ecosystem: Environmental > Aquatic > Marine > Unclassified | place: Southern Ocean | collected 2014-10-02 | reverse complement strand
TTGAAATTAGAAAGAAAAAGAGTAAAATACACTTTAGATTTTTCATATTCAAGCTTGTATAAGTATGACATCCCCAACAAATAGTCTAGGTAATGAAAAGAAAGTTTTCCTTGAATAGTTGGGCGGTTTTCCAACACCTTAACGCATAAATCATTTTCACCTAAAGCATGTGAAAGACGAGCTGCAGCAAAATTTAACAAATAATTATCGGAATACTTACTCCCTATGTCATCCAATAATTGCTTATAAGCTATTTCATCATTGGTCATGTTTAACTGCAAGAAAGCAGTTAAGAATAAAATTTCTGAATGATACAATCCCATTTCCTCATCTTTTAACAAAGACTTCAATTCTGACAACCCAAGTTCAACACTACCCTCCATCCCAACTAATTTTATTACCCATTGATATTTTTCAGGAATAGCCCCAACCAAAGTATGTAACAACCCTAAGCCTTTTAAATTGAGCTTAAAGTCAGGAAATTGTTCTTGATTTTTTTCCAAAAGAGAATAAGCTTTCTGAATTTCATAAGCAGCAGTTAAGTATTCTTCAAATTTTAAACGCGCAAAAGCCCATTGCAAATGCACTTCAGCTTGAGCATATAAATAATATGGAGAACTATCATCTCCTTGTTGAATAAAATCAATTCTATCTGATTTCAAATCCTTTGCCGTTGAGAAAAATTTTTCTTCTTCCCCAATAAGAACCGTTAAAAAGTCAATATAATTATGATGCAAAAAAAGGATAGCGTTATCAGGATGCTCTATTTGTTCTATGTGAAGCAAATGATTGGCCGCTTCAAATTCCAAATTAATAATATGAGTGTACGATTGCTGCATTCTTTCATTCATTTGAAATGATGCAAACAAAGGGTTAGATAAAAAAAGAAATAGTAACGTTAAAATTCTCATTGTATAAAAAAAGGGACTTCAAAAATATGAAATCCCTTTAAATTAAGTTCGTTTATTATTAAGCTTCTTGTTCTTCAAATATATTTGAGTCAACCATAATTCTACCACAATGCTCACAAACAATTACTTTTTTGTGCATTTGAATATCTAATTGTCTTTGTGGTGGGATTTGGCTAAAACAACCTCCACAAGCATCACGCTCAACAGAAACAACTGCTAAACCATTTGACACTTTACTTCTAATTCTCTTGTAAGCGTTTAATAATCTTTCGTCAATTACTTTTTCAGCTTTTGCAGAATCCTTCATTAAAGCAACTTCCTCTTTCTCAGTTTCTTTGATGATTTCATTCAATTCACTTTGCTTTATTTTTAATTCTTCTTGCTTTTCAGTAATTTGAGCTGTACAAGCATTGATGATTTCAGTTTTATGTAAAACATTAGCTTGATTCTGAATTTTATTCTTTTCAGCAATCTGAACTTCTAAGTTTTGAAACTCTACTTCTTTCGTTAAAGAAGTAAATTCACGATTATTCTTGATGTTTTTTAACTGCTTTTCATACTTTTCAATAGCATCTGTAGCCAACTCAACAGTGTTTTTATTAGCTGTAATGTTACTATTAATAGTTATTAATTCCTCATTAAATTTCTCCAATCTAGTCTTTAATCCTTCCATTAAATCTTCTAAATCTTCAATTTCCAAAGGCAATTCACCTCTGATAATTCTAATTTTATCCACTTCAGTGTCAATTACCTGAAGTTGGTGTAAAGCTTTCAATTTATCTTCAACTGAAGCTGTAGTTTTTTTAGTCGTTTTTGCCATTATAAGTACTTTATCGGATTTGTGTTCACTTTTGATAATCGGACGGCAAATTTAGTAAAATTTTTGACAAGCAAATCATAAATCAAATCCTTTGTAAATTGCTCACTTTCATAGTGCCCAATGTCTGCAATAACAATTTTATTTTCAGCATCAAAAAACTCATGGTATTTAAAATCAGCCGTTATAAAAATATCTGCTTTTGCCGCCTTTGCATTTTTAAGTAAGAAACTACCACTACCCCCACAAACTGCAACCGTTTTAATTTGTTGCTTTACCAAAGAAGTGTGCCTCACACAATCTGTTTGCATATTCAGTTTTAAATTTTTAAGAAATACTTGTGCATCAACAGGTGTCTTTAGCTCACCAATAATTCCAGAACCAACCAATTGATGTTTATTGTCAAGCACATAAATCTGATGAGCAACCTGTTCATAAGGATGAGCAACTTCCATAGCATCTAAAATAGCTCTTTCTTTAAATTTAGGATAAATCACCTCAATTCTATCCTCATTTTCCGTGTGATTTTCACCTATTTCACCTACAAAAGGAGTGCAATTCTCATTCGCCCTAAAAGTACCTTTCCCAATTGAAGTAAAACTACATTGATCATAATCCCCAATAGTTCCTGCCCCTGCTTCAAACAAAGCAGTTTTTAAAGTTTCAGCATTTGCGTTAGGGCAATACACAACCAATTGCCTCAACAAATCAGACTTAGGGGCCAAAATTTTACAATTTTCTAATCCTAATTTTTCAGCAATTTTAGCACTCACTCCATTATGTACATTATCCAAGTTGGTATGTATAGCATAAATAGCAATGTCATTCTTTATCGCTTTTATAACCGCCCGCTCAATATAATTAGAGCCATTCAACTTTTTAAGTCCACTAAAAATGATAGGATGATGAGCAATTACCAAATTGCAACCTGTCGCTATTGCCTCATCAATTATTGCTTCAGTACAATCTAAAGTGATTAATGCGCCTTTAACCTCAGCATTAGCATCTCCAATAATTAAACCGCAATTATCATAACTTTCTTGATATTCCAATGGAGCATAGCTCTCTAAAAAATTAGTTATTTGTTTAATATTCATTTTTCAAAAATACAAAACAAAGTCTATTCCTCAATTTCTAGAATCTCAAATCTAAATCTTATCTTTGCCCTATGCGATATTTACTTTTCCCATTATCATTCATTTACGGTAGTATCACAAGCATGCGTAATTTGTTGTTTGACTATGGAATTTTCAAAGCAAAAATCCACCCTATCCCTATCATCTGTATTGGTAATCTATCAGTAGGAGGAACAGGGAAAACACCACACACCCAATACCTTTTAGATTTATTAAAGAACAACTATAAAGTTGCTGTACTAAGCAGAGGGTATGGGCGTAAAACTTCCAATTTACAACTTGTTGAAATTACAAGTAATGCTTTAGAAGTAGGTGATGAACCTTTACAGCTAAAACAAAATAATCCTGAATGCTTAGTTCTGGTGGAAAAAAACAGAAATAAGGGAGTGCAACATATTCTAAACCATTTTCCTAAAACAGATGTCATTCTATTAGATGATGGCTATCAGCACAGATGGATAAAAGCAGGATTCAACATTCTTATCACCCCCTTCTCGTCTCCTTATTATAACGATTACCTTATGCCATTTGGTAAATTAAGAGAGAGTAAGAAAGGAGTTACAAGAGCAAATGCTGTAATTTTTAGTAAAACTCCTGAAAACACCAATCCTACTTTGAAAAAAGGAATGCTAGAAAGATTACATCTCTTTTCTAATCAAAAAGCTTATTTTTCAGCAATTGAATATCATAAATTCAAATGCATAAGCAATAATACTGAACTAGAGGAAAACAACCCCTACAGCATCATCTTAGTTAGTGGTATCGCAAATGCAAATCCTCTTATTGAATACCTTAAAGAAAAAGGGCACAGCATTAATCATATAAAGTATACTGACCATCACAATTACACCAGTAATGACATTGATAATATCTTAGCAAAATACAATGCTGAAAAAAGCACAAAAAAACTTATCTTGACCACCGAAAAAGACGCTACAAAACTAAAACAATTTTTACCTCACTTTAAGGATGTTAATTTTTACTATATCCCTATTGAAATAAGAATTGATCAGTCAGAAAAATTTAAAAAACAGATACTTGATTATGTTGAAAAAAATTAAAGAATCAGCAGAATTCTTACAAAAGAAAACAAACTGCAACCCTCAAGTAGGCATAATATTAGGGACAGGACTTGGTGGTTTAGTAAATGAAATTGAGATTGAACAGTCCATTTCTTATGAAGACATTCCTAACTTTCCGCTCTCAACAGTTGAAGGGCATTCAGGACGATTAATTTTTGGAAATCTGGGAGGAAAACAAGTAGTTGCTATGCAAGGTCGCTTTCATTTTTATGAAGGATATACTATGGACAAAGTTACTTTTCCTGTACGGGTAATGAAATTGCTTGGCATCAAAAACCTAATTGTTTCCAATGCAAGTGGTGGAGTAAACCCTAGATATGAAGTAGGTGATTTAATGATATTAAGTGATCATATTAACTTAATTCCAAATCCTTTAATTGGACAAAATATTGCAGAGCTTGGCCCAAGGTTTCCTGACATGAGTGAAACGTATTGTTCTACCCTTATCGAAAAAGCTGAAACAATAGCAAAAGCTAATAATCTTCCTGTTCAAAAAGGAGTTTATATTGCCTTAACAGGACCTACTTTGGAAACTCCTGCCGAGTATAAATATATGCGTATTATTGGTGGGGATACAGTTGGAATGTCAACTGCACCTGAAGTTATTGTAGCAAGACATATGGATATTCCTTGTTTTGCTATGTCAGTAATTACTGACCTTGGGGTGCCTGGAAAAATAAAAAAGGTAACGCATGAAGAAATACAAGCGGTATCAGAAGTAGCAGAACCAAAACTAACCCTGATTATTAAAGAACTTATAGCCTCAATATAATGAAAAAATTTATCCTATTATTAAGCATCTCACTACTTACTATAAGTAGTAATGCACAACAAACTGCTAATCTTTTATTCCACTGGCAGGACACAACACTAATTGGCTCATGGGCATATGACAATACTTATAACGAATGCTGGGGGATGGTTGTAAATGAAAAAGAAATAGCAATTATTGGCTCTACTGCAGGAACTCACTTTTTTGATGTTACTGACCCAGCAAATAGTACGGAAGTAGCTTTTGTTGCTGGAGCATATATTGGAGGAGGGGTAATCCATAGAGATTATCATGATTATGATGGCTATCTATATGTAGTATGTGATGAAGGAAGTTCATCCACCTTACAAATTATTGATGTTTCAAATTTACCAAATTCAGTAAATACAGTTTATGATTCTAACAATCTATTTACAAAATCACATAACATCTACATTGACACTGCATCTGCAAAATTATATGCTTGTGCTTCCAATACTGCTATGGATGTTTATGATTTAAGTTCTCCTTCAAATCCAACGCTAATCTATTCCTACACTGCGGTAGGTCATGTACATGATGCTTTTGTTAGAAATGATACTGCATTCTTAAACTGTGGAAACCAAGGATTAAGAGTAATGGATTTTTCCATGGTCGATACAATAGGTGACCAACCTATACAACTAGCAACATTAACTTCTTATCCTGATGCTGGCTACAATCATTCTGGTTGGTTAAATGATGATGGAACACTATATATTATGCAAGATGAAAACCATGGCTATGATGTGAAAATACTAGATGTTGCTGATTTAAGTAATATTTCAGTTTTAGCTACTTTTAATTCGGGAGTTGATTCGCAATCAATGGCACATAATGGAATTATAAAAGGAGATCTAGCTTATATTCCTTACTACCATGATGGCTTAAGGGTTTTTGATATTTCTGACCCAAACAATCCTGTTCAAACTTGGGAATATGATACTTATGCTCCTAATAGCCATGCTTCCTACAAAGGAGCTTGGGGAGTTTATCCATATTTACCTTCAGGGAATATTATAGTTTCTGATATGCAAACTGGACTTTACTTATTTGAATGCGAAACAGCAACAGCAATTATAGAAAATAAATTAACTCACAACCTATTTCCAAACCCAGCAGCAACTCAGTTTACAATTCAAAACTCGAGTGCTGAAATATTTACTTTATACAATAGTTTAGGAACTAAAGTACTCGAACAAGAAATTCACAAAAATCAAAATACAATTTACAGAGAAAATTTAAGGAATGGTTTGTATTTTTACACGCTTAATAAAAAAGGAAAAGTACTAGAATCAGGAAAAGTAATATTTGAATAATGAGTTTAAGAGATAAATATGAAGTAGTAATTGGCCTAGAAGTTCACGCTCAATTACTAACCAAAACAAAAGCCTATTCTTCTGATGAAAATATCTATGGGGAAGCTCCCAACACTAAAACATCAGTTATTTCATTAGGACACCCAGGGACATTACCAAGAAGCAACGCAAAAGTAATTGAATATGCTGTGAGAATGGGAATTGCTGTAGGGTCTGAAATTAGAGAAAGAAATGAATATGCGCGTAAAAACTATTTTTATGCCGATTTACCAAAAGGATATCAAATAACACAAGACACTACCCCTATTTGTAATGGAGGAACGATACAAATAAAGGATGCTGAAGGAAATCCTAAGGCAATAAAAATTACTAGAATCCATATGGAGGAGGATGCCGGAAAATCAATTCATGATTTAGATCCGTTCCACACTTTAATCGATTTAAACAGAGCTGGAGTTCCTTTAATTGAAGTTGTTTCAGAGCCAGATATTCGTTCCTCAGATGAGGCCTATCAGTATATAAATGAAGTTCGAAAATTAGTGCGTTATTTAGATATCTGTGATGGAAACATGGAAGAAGGTTCCTTAAGATGTGATGCTAATATTTCAGTAATGCTGAAAGGAGCTACTGAATTCGGAACAAAAGTAGAGGTGAAAAATATGAACTCTACCCGAAATGTAATGCGTGCTATTGAGTTTGAAATAGATAGACAAATAGATATAGTAGAAGCAGGCAAAGAGGTAAGCCATGAAACAAGAAGTTTTAATGCTGCCAACAACAGTACAATTTCAATGCGACACAAGGAGGAAGCAAATGATTACCGTTTCTTTCCTGAACCAGACTTACAGGCAGTAATTGTTACTAAAGAATATATTGAAAAAGTAAAAAATAGTTTACCTCCCCTACCAAGCGAACTTTTCCAAAAGTTTACTACTGAATTTGGTTTATCCGATTATGACGCCAATATTCTTACTGATGAAAAAGGAATTGCACTATACTACAATGAGTTATGTGGTTCAACCAAAAACTATAAGTCAGCTGCCAATTTTGTAAACGGAAGTGTAAAATCTTACCTAAATGAAAAAGCAATTAGCATTGCCGACTTCAGTATAAACCCTACAAGATTAGCAAGCCTCATTTCTATTGTTGATCAAGGTAAAGTAAGTAATACAGTTGCTACATCAAAAGTATTCCCTGCAATGCTTGCTTGTAATGATACAGCTGATAAAATAGCAACTGACAATAACTGGACACAAGAAAGTGATAGTGATGCTTTAGGAGATTACATAAAACTAGCAATCGCTAAATACCCAGAAAAAGCAAAAGATTATAAAGAAGGTAAGAAAGGATTAATTGGTTTGTTCATGGGTGAAGTAATGAAACTTTCGAAAGGACAAGCTGACCCAAAGCTAGCTAACCAATTACTAAGAACTCAATTAGAAAAATAATTTTGACAAAAGACAAAATATATCTTGCTTCCGACTTTCATTTAGGAACTCCTAATATGGAAGAAAGCCATAAAAGAGAAAAGCAGATTGTCCAATGGCTTACTGAAATTGAAAAAGACGCAAAAGCAATTTATTTAGTAGGCGATATTTTTGATTTTTGGTTTGAATACAATAAAGTAGTCCCTAAAGGATTTGTTCGTTTATTAGGGAAAATTGCCAACCTAACAGATAATGGAACGCCCGTACATTTATTTGTAGGTAATCATGATTTATGGATGAGAGATTATCTAGAAACTGAAATAGGTGTAAGCATACATCACGGAAATATCATCATTCAGGAAGGAAGTAAAAAGATACTTATAGGTCATGGGGATGGATTGGGAGATGGCGACTACTTATATAAAATTCTTAAAAAAATATTTACTTCAAAAATCTGTCAATGGGTATTTGCTCGTTTTCACCCTAACTTTGCATTTACTTTAGCACATACTTGGAGTAAGAGTAGTCGCAAAAATGGTGATGAAGCAAAGTTTAGTAGTAAGGAAAAAGAAATTCTTTTTGGCTACTGTCAAGAGCAACAGAAAGTTAATCCTGTTGATTATTACGTGTTTGGACACAGACATCTACCTCTAGAGCTTAAGATTGACAATAAAGCTACTTACATAAACCTTGGCGAATGGATAAGCCAAAAAACTTATGGAGTCTTAGAGAAGGGAATGTTAAAATTAGAAACCTTTAAACAATAAAAAAGCCATCATTTCTGATGGCTTTCTTTTTATATTTATTTTTGATTACTTCAAAAGTAATTTATCCGTCATAACTATATCTCCATCAGCAACAACCTTAACAAAATAGATTCCTGTTTCAAGATGAGACAAATCAATATTATTGATCACATAATAGTTGCTCTCTATATCACCACTAAATAAATGCATTATCTCTGCACCTAAAATATTCACTAACTTAACCTCAACCTCTTTATCAGCTAAATTATTAAGTTCAATAAATGTATTCCCATCTGAAGGATTAGGATAAATTGAAACTCTAGATGCAGGTGAAGCAATTATAGAGTTAGGAAGCATTAAAGTAGCAGCTTCTCCAATTTTAATATTATCTAGATAGAAATTATTTGCATTACCATTAGTAACATATTCGAATTTGAATTTGATATTGTTATTTTTTAACTGATTCTTTGTCATAACTGTATCACTCCACTCATCAGTAGTTGGTTTGAAATTAGTTGAATACAAACCTGCATTAGCTACCTCCACATTGGTTAACGAACCCAAAATTCTCCATACTGCACCACAATCATACGAATAATATACATTAACCTCATTAACAGGAAAAGTATTTAGTGAAGCTCCTGAATATGAAAACTTAATTGCTGGACTTGTTAAAGCGCTTAGGTCATAAGCTACTGATATCAACTCATCAGTTTCTCCTATAGTCAGATTATCCTTATCTATCATCAACCCTGCAGAACCAGATACGGCTACTCCATTTACCCATTCCCATGAAGAATTCTCAATTGCATTAAAGCTCCATTCTCCTGCAGACTCACCTTTAGTCACTTGCCAGTCTACTGATAATTCAGAAACATTCTCAAAATCATAAGTATAACTTCCTGTATTATTTGAAGATGATGAAGGAGAAACAATAATTACACTTTCTCTTACAGTTGTTGATGCACAAGAGTTCGTGTAATAAGCAATATATGTTGTTTGCCCTACTTCTCCTCTATAAAAAAGAGTATCCATAAAGTAAGCATCAAAAGACTCACTTTCATAATTACCATAGTAATAAGTTAAAATCTCACCTGAAAAATGAACTGAATCTACTTGCCATACAGAAAAACATAAAGCTAATCTATCATATTCTTCAACCGTAAGAGATTCACCATAACTAGCTGAAAAAACTAACTGAAAAGTATCTAATCCTAAAGGAAAAGATGAATGAGCTCCTACAACACTATCTTCTGGAGCATTATATTTCCATGCAGATTCTATACTTAATGAATCTACATCAAGATGTAAATTAATATTTAAAGCATTCATAGCTGACAATTCAGCTTCAGTCCCTTGGACATTTAATGTTTCAACAATTGAATCATACGAATTTGCATTTAACAAATCTAAATCAGATAAATTAGAAGCTCTAGCCTCAGTTGTCTCACTATACTCAATAGTTAAGGTCACATCATAATTACCTGGATCACTATAAGTATGAGCTACTAAATCAGCATTTGTATCATCTGTAGTACCATCACCATAATCCCAAATCATAGAAGTCACTGACCCCGCAGAAAATTGAGTTTTATTACCTTTCAAAACAATGTTTTCACCTAAACACAATGAGTATTTTCCCGTAGCACTTGCAAAGTCAGCATTCTGATTACAAGTTGGAGTTATAAAACCATCTGCAACCCCAGTTAAAGCAATGTTTTCAGCTGACCACATATACTCTCTAAATCCAAAACCGGAAACGCCTGCATCTTCATCATAAATTCCCTCTAAAGTTTCATTCATTACATCAACTTGCCCTTCAGAAAACATAGTAACATAGTTATCATTAGTATAATCCATGTAATTCATAAACATTTCACCTGCTGGATTTAATGAATCAGCAACACAACCTTGAGAAGCCAAACCAACATGATAAGGAAAAAGAGCTGGAGTTGGAAATGGACCAGGGTTAGCTCCTGCTCCATTAGAAAACCTATGAGCTGGAGTATCTCTCACGTTATCATCACCACATGTTGCGTCCCCCCAAATATGCCTTAATCCTAACCAATGACCTACTTCATGAGTTAAAGTTGTTGATGTCAAATCTGACATCACACCTGCTTTAAGCGCTACACCATCTGTTGACATTACGCCAGTAGAAGGAAATTGAGCAAAACCTAACAATGTATTCCCATCATCTTGGGGTGCAAAACTAAGAAGTGTCCAAATATTCAAATATTGAAATGAATTCCAATAACTTAAACCTTTAATAGAATTTCTGTTTTCTGGTCTATTAGTCAATTCTGATTGCACTCTCAAAATTCCATTTGTAGAGTTTCCGCTAGGATCAATTTTAGCTAAACGAAATTCGACATTAGCTACACCTATAACTGAAGCAAAAATATCTGGAGTTAAAGGATTACCACTTAACTGGTTTAAGAATTTATCCGATTGACCATTTATATTTTTATTCAAAGCATCAATTGCTCCCTGAATAACTGCATCAGAAATATTTTCACCTCCAAAATCATGGATAACATGTACTACAACAGGAATAATTTTTTTTCCATTTTCTATTTTCAAATGCTTCATTTTACCTAAAACTGATTTATAATCAGCTTCTAAGTCAGCATTAATCCCTTCCAGGTTCTGATAAAAAGCAGGAAATTTTTGTTCTTGCTCTTGATAAGAACCGTCATAGGTACCACACTTTTGTGCATTTACTGAAGTGACTGCTAAAAAAGCAAAAATTAAAGGTAAAAGTCTATTTTTCATATTGAATGAATTTGTTAAAATTTAAGGTAACAAATATAATGATTATCTACTATATAACCAACATCTTACATAAAAAAATAAAAGCAATAAATTACTAGCGAATATGTTTTTCAGCATGATAAGAGGACCGCACTAAAGGACTGCTTTCAACATGTTGAAAACCAAGAGAAAGACCGATCTCTTTATACTTATCAAATTGTTCAGGAGTAATAAATTCAAGTACCGAAAGATGTTTTTTTGATGGTTGCAAATACTGGCCAATAGTCATAATTGAAACACCAACCGCTCTTAAATCATGCATAGTTTCAACCACTTCCTCTTCAGTTTCACCTAAACCAAGCATAATTCCTGATTTAGTCCTAATACCACCTTCACTTAAGTATCTCAACACATCCAAACTTCTATCATATTTAGCTTGTATCCTTACTTTTTTAGTCAATCTTCTTACGGTCTCCATATTATGAGAAACAACCTCAGGTGCCACATCAATAATAGGCTGAATATCTTTTAATCTTCCTTTAAAATCAGGAATCAAAGTTTCCATTGTAGTTTCAGGATTTTCTTTTCGTATTTCATTGATAGTTTCCACCCAAATACTTACACCTCCATCTTTCAAATCATCACGATCAACAGAAGTAATAACGGCATGTTTTACTTTCATTAACTGAACAGAACGGGCAACTTTTTTAGGCTCTAAAATATCAACTGCCAATGGGCGACCAGTCATTACATTACAGAAACCACATGAACGTGTACATATATTTCCAAGAATCATAAAGGTTGCAGTACCAGCACCCCAGCACTCACCCATATTCGGACAATTTCCACTTTCACAAATAGTGTGCAAATCATGAGACTTAGTAATCCCCCTAACAGCCTTGTAAGCTTGCCCAGTAGGCAGCTTTACTTTTAGCCATTTTGGTTTTTTTATTTTCTCTTTTATCTCCAAAATAAGTATTAAGCTGGTAAAACTGAAGATTCAACTACACCAACACCAGGGCAATGACCACTATGAACAGCGCAAGATGAAAGAAAACTAACTAAGACTATTGCAATTGCAAAAAACACTACTTTTTTCATTGAAAATAATTTTTGACAAAAATACATTATTAAAACAGATTAGCTATCTTTGAAATAATAAAATGACAACTACAAAATTACACCTCCATTCGGAATGGAAAGCATTTTTAAGAGAGGAACTAAATTCCAATAACTTTCAAGCAATTATTAACGATTTAGCAATTGAAAGAAAAAGCCATACTATTTTCCCTGCAAATGATGTGATTTTTAATGCATTCAACTTTACAACACCTAGCAATATTAAAGTTGTAATTTTAGGACAAGACCCTTACCACGGAAAAGGACAAGCGCACGGACTATCGTTTTCGGTACCTAATGGCGTAAAAATACCGCCCTCTTTACGGAATATATACAAAGAATTACAAAGCGACCTAAACCATTCTAATTCTAGTAATGGAAATCTAGAATCTTGGGCAAAACAAGGCGTACTACTATTGAATGCAACATTAACTGTCAGAGAAAAAATGGCTGGCTCTCATCAAAAATTAGGCTGGGAATTATTTACCGATAGTATTATTAAAAAAATATCAGAAAAAAATGAAGGTGTAGTCTTTTTACTTTGGGGCGCATTTGCTCAAAAAAAATCAGTGCTGATTAATACAAACAAACATCATATTTTAACGACTACTCACCCCTCTCCTTTTTCGGCATACAGAGGTTTTTTGGGATGCAAGCACTTTTCAAAAACAAATAAAATACTCTTAAATAATAATCAGAAACCTATTAATTGGAAATTATGTTCAGAACCCTTAACCTTATTTTAATTAGCTTAATTAGCTTAAATACAACAGCTCAAAATTTAATAATTGAGCGTGTAAATAACTATCTGGATAGAAAAAACGCTTTTACTGATGAGGTAATTTATGTTTCCATAAAACAACAAAAGCTTTATCACATTCAACATGATAGTATTATTAAAGAATATATTATTTCAAGTTCAGCATACGGAATAGGGAGCGCATCAGGAAGTAATAAAACTCCGATAGGATTACACAACATAAGAGAAAAGCATGGAGAGAAAACACCAATAAATGGCAGAATGACAGGAAGAGTGTTTCATGGCAATATCGCCACTATATATACTGACCAAACAAAAAGCAAAACTGATGATGTAACCAGTAGGATATTATGGTTAGAGGGATTGGAAAAAGGCAAAAATAAAGGAGAAGGAATTGATTCCTTTAAACGATACATTTACATACACGGAACATCAGAAGAAGGAAGGTTAGGAAAGCCTGCCTCACATGGATGTATAAGAATGAAAAATAAAGAAGTAATTGACTTGTATAATCTAGTAGAAGTTGGTACTTTGGTCCTCATTTTATAATTCAAAAAAACACTTATGGAATATCTAGTTTTAATAGTATTAGTTGCTGGCTTTGCACTAGTTTATTTCAAAAAAGAATCCGTTACTGAAGATAATTCTGAAGAAGATAAAAATAGAATTTTAGAATTAGAAAAATCGCTTGTAGCCAAAGAAACTGAGGTGAAACAACAACAACAAAACATTGACATTGCCAATGCCAAAACCACTGCTTTTGAACAAGTAAAAACTGAAAACACTACGATTAAAGAAAAACTTTCCAATATCGAGCAAGAAAGAAATAATCTTAAAAATGAGAATACATTTCTAAAAAAAGAAGAAGAAAACAGAAATGAAACGCTAAGAAAATCAATTGAATCAACTAATACCTTACAAGAAAGCTTAACCAAAGAGAAAGAAAGGCTTAATGATGAAAGAGTAAAAGAAACAGAAGATAGATTGGAAAAAATGAAATGGACTTGGGGAGAGCACGAAAAAGATGTTGAAAATCACTTGCAACTTATCTGTCGAAACCATGTCATCAAATACATTAGTCAAGAGGATTTTCCACACCCAAGAAACAAGCCTGATAACTCCATAGAAATAATGGATCAACTAATTGTTTTTGACGCAAAAAGCCCAGCAAATGATGATTTAAGCAATTTTCCTAAATACATAAAACTACAAACTGAAAGCTTAAAAAAATACGCAAAGCATGATGATGTGAAAAAGGATTTGTTCTTAGTTATTCCTTCTAACACCTTGCAGGTCATCAATCAGTTCACTTATAACATTGGCGATTATAATGTATATATAATTACCAAAGATGCTTTGGAGCCAATCATCCTGAGTTTAAAAAAGATTGAGGAATACGAATTTGCTGACAAGCTAAGTCCTGAGGAAAGAGATAATGTATGCAGGATTATTGGGAAATTCGCTCATACAACTAAAAGAAGGATACAGATTGACCAATTTTTTGCTGAGGAATTTTTGGACACCCTCAACAAAGCAGGAACGCAATTACCAAGAGATATTCTGGAGAGTGTCATTCAGTTTGAAAATGCTGAAAAGCTAAATCCTCCAATGGAAAAACGAAAAAAACAGATTTTAACAAAAGATTTAAAAGCTAAATCAGTAGAAATTAAAAAAGAAATAGAGCTCAGAAATATCCCTGAGATTACCACTCAAATTGAGTTTAAAGAAGACAACAATGCATAACACAGAAGAAAAAAATTACATATTTGGTATACGTGCCATAATTGAAGCGGTAGAAGCCGGAAAAACAATTGACAAATTATTTATCCAAAAAGGATTGCATAACGATTTGTTTGCAGAACTCTGGAAATTGGTTCGTGAAAAGAGAATAAACTACAAGCATGTTCCTTTAGAGAAAATTAATCGCTTGACTAGAAAAAATCATCAAGGGGTTTTTGCATTTATCTCTCCTATCGATTTTCATAATATTGAGGATGTAATCCCTAAACTCTATGAAGAAGGAAAAAATCCTTTAGTATTGGTGTTAGATAGAATTACAGATGTAAGAAATTTTGGAGCTATAGCCCGTACAGCAGAATGTGCTGGTGTGGACACTATCTTAATTCCTGAACAAAATGCTGCCGCTATTAATGCTGACGCAATAAAAACATCAGCTGGGGCCTTGCATAAGGTTACCGTTTGCCGAACTTGGAACTTGAAATTGGCTTTACAATTCATGAAAGAAAGCGGCATACAATTAATTGGCTGTACCGAAAAAACACAGGACGATATGTACAAACCAGATTATACAACTCCTACTGCTATCATTATAGGTTCGGAAGAAGATGGTGTTTCTCCTGAATTTTTAAAAATGTGTGATGCTAGAGCTAAAATTCCAATGAATGGGAAAATTGCTTCATTGAATGTATCAGTCGCTACTGGTGTTATTTTGTATGAAGCGATAAGGCAGAGAGGGAAATAACATGAAGCACTTACTCCTTATATTAACTTTACTCTCTATATCATCATGTTTTGAAAAAAATCATAAAGTCAATATATCAATTAAAGTCCTTGATGAGAAGGGCAATGGACTACCCGAGTCAATAATAGAACTTAGTGGAAAGGACACAGTACTTGTTAATAAAACAGACTTTGAAGGCAAATTAATATTACAAGATTTAAAAATAGGTACCTATAAATTAAACATCTCTTATATAGGACATTATCCAATTAAAGATTCTATAATATTAATAACCCAAGAAAAAGAGCTTTATTTCAAAATGAATTCTTCTATTGGATTAGATAGCGCAAATATTAAATGGAATGGAGGATGGGTAACTTTTGAAGACGAAAAAGGGCAGCTTAGGTCAGTAAAATCAAAAACACCTTTATTTAACAAGGAAAAATGGAAAATTAACTCTGAATACAGATATAAAATATCTAAAACTGAAAATTTTCCAGATTTCAAAAACAAATCAAGAAAGTATATAAAGGAAATATTAGGGAAACCTAATAAAGAAAATGGAGACAAGCTTATCTATTGTTTAGACATCATCTCTACAAGTTATTATGATGAGATATTAAACAAGGAAGTGTGTAATTGCAAATCATCTTATCTTACAATAAATTTTAAAATCGATAAAAGATGGAAAACCACTTTTACTTGGGTAGAACATTAATCTCTCTTTAATTTGAATCAAAAGAAATAAAAATATGACCCTTGACCATTTCAGAGAACATTGTCTTTCCCTTAGAGGTTCAACAGAAGAACTTCCTTTTGATGAAAATGTTTTAGTTTTTAAAGTACTCGGGAAGATGTTTGCTTTTTGCAATATGATGACTTTTGAGTTTTGCAACCTAAAATGTGATCCTGAAAATGCAATAATGTTAAGGGAAGAATTTATAGAAGTAACTCCTGCTTGGCATATGAATAAAAAACACTGGAACTCCGTAAGCTTTATAGGAGATTTAAATGATTATCAAATTGAACAATGGGTAAAGGATTCCTATAATTTAGTGGTAAAAAATATGTCTAAGAAATTAAGAGAACAATTATGAGTTGGTTTGCAAACTGGTTCGATTCCCCTTATTATCATACGCTCTATAAAAATAGAGATGAAAAAGAAGCGCAAGTTTTTATTGATAATTTAATTGACTATTTACAAATCCCTAAAGGAAGTAAGCTTATAGATATTGCTTGCGGCAAAGGAAGGCATGCCAAATACTTTAACAGAAAAGGAATGGATGTGGTAGGGGTTGATTTATCCCCGAACAGTATAAACACTGCTAATAAGGATGAAAACAAAAACCTGCAATTTTCAGTACATGATATGCGTGAGAATTATCAGGAAAACACCTTTGATGTCGTTACTAACCTATTTACCTCTTTTGGTTACTTTGAGGATAATAAAGACGAGCAAAAGGCCATTAATGCTATGGCGAGTAATCTGAAAAAAGAAGGTTTATTGATTATTGATTTTATGAATGCAAAAAAGGTAATTGCTAATTTGGTTCTCAATGAACAAAAAACGATTGACGGCATACAGTTTGACATCAAAAGGCACGTAAAAGATGGATATATCCTAAAAGATATCTGCATTACTGACGGAAAAGAACAGCAACAGTTTCAAGAAAAAGTAAAAGCAATTACTTTAGCTGATTATTCTGAATTTATCGCTAATGCTGGACTAAAAATAATTGATATCTTTGGGAATTATAAATTGGATGATTTTGATGAAAAAATTTCTGATCGTTTAATACTAATTTGCAAGAAATGAATTTAACAACACTAGGATTATTGTTTGCTTCCGTAATTGCGGGTGCAATTGTAGTCGAAATTTTTAAACCAAAGAAAAGTAGGAACATACAATTACTCCTTACTTTTAGTGGGGCTTATTTGTTAGCCGTAAGTGTATTACACCTATTACCTGAACTGTTCGAACACAATACAAGTCAGCATATCGGATTATTTATTTTGGGTGGTTTTCTAATCCAGATATTGTTAGAGTATTTTTCGCAAGGAATAGAACATGGGCATTTCCACAAAAGCAATGTAATTCCTTTTTCGGTACTAATTAGTCTTTGTTTACATGCTTTACTAGAAGGAGTGCCTTTAGGCGGACATTTACACCAACACGCTCATAATGCTTTGCTTACAGGAATTGTTTTGCATAAAATGCCAGTTGCTATTGTACTTATGACTTTCTTTTTACAAAGTAATATGCCAAAACAAAAAGCCTATTTCTATTTACTGCTTTTTGCATTGATGGCACCACTAGGAGTTTTTGCTGGAAGTTTTTTTACAACTCTAGCAAATTATCACAATGAAATTATGGCCATGGTTATTGGTATATTTTTACACATTTCTACTACTATTCTTTTTGAAAGTAGTGATGGTCATAAGTTCAGCACTCAAAAGATTTTAGCTATAATTGTTGGTGCGGTTATAGTTATGTTGAGTCTTTAAAAATGAACCACAAATACATAATTACTGGTGCTCCAGGAACTGGAAAAACCGCTATCATTAATGCCCTTATGCAAAAAGGTTACTCATGTGCAGAAGAAATTTCAAGAGAGATTATTGCAGAACAAATAATTATTGGAGGAGATATTTTACCTTGGAAAAATCAAATTGCTTTTGAAAACCATATTGCTAACTTGCGTAAGGAACAATATGTAAACAGTTCAGAAGATGAAAATTATTTTTTCGACAGAAGTAGTATTGATTGTATTGCTTATCTAAAGGCAAATAAGTTAGGGATAACAAACGAAATCACCGAAATTATAAAAAAATGTGTTTTTAATAAACAAGTATTCATCACTCCTTTTTGGGAAGAAATATACATTAATGATGGTGAACGAGTGGAGGATATAAAAGCAGCTATTAATATTGAAAACTCATTAATTGAAACTTATAAATCTCTTGGTTATACTTTAGTGAAAGTCCCAAAACTATCCGTAAGCGAAAGAGTCAATTTTATTCTATCCAAAATAGAATAGCATCACTTAATTTTGTTTAATTTTGCATCCGTTTTAATAATCAATAAAAGAAAATATTATGTCAATATTAGTAGGAAAAAAAGCACCTTCATTCTCTGCACAAGCAGTAGTTAACGGTGGTGAATTTGTAGAAGGATTTTCATTAGAGCAATTTGTAGGAGAAAAGCCAGTTTTGTTTTTCTTTTATCCAAAAGATTTTACTTTTGTTTGCCCAACAGAATTATTTGCATTTCAAAATAAATTAGCTGAATTTGAAGCAAGAGGATGTGCAGTAGTTGCTTGTTCAACTGATACTGAGCAGTCGCACTGGGGATGGTTACAAATGCCAAAAGCTGAAGGAGGAATTCAAGGCATTACTTACCCAATAGTTGCCGACACTGACAAAACTATATCGGCAAACTTTGGTGTACTAGCTGGAAGTTATGAATTAGATGAAAACGACAACATGGTAGCTACAGGGCCAATGATTGCTTTCAGAGGTTTATTTTTAATCGACAAAAAGGGTATTGTGCAACATCAACTAATAAATAATTTCCCATTAGGAAGAAATGTTGATGAAGCCTTAAGAATGGTAGATGCATTACAGCATTTTGAAGAAAATGGAGAGGTTTGTCCTGCAAACTGGAGTAAAGGGGAAGAAGCAATGAAAGAATCGCATGAAGGAGTTGCTGATTACTTATCAAAGCATTAAGCTTAATTACACTTATTATAAAACAAAGAAGCCTGCATTTGCAGGCTTTTTTATTACTTTTGATTTTATGTTTAGACGAAAAATTTTACGTTTTGTACTCAATATTTTCCCACCCCTTTTCTTCAATAGGATTATACTAAAAAAAGTATCAGAGGATTATACCGAGTTTAAAGTAGTTCTTAGGAAATCAATACTAAACATGAACTTCCATAAAACTATTTTTGGAGGAACAATATTCTCTGCTTTCGATCCTTACTTCCCTACTATGTACTACAATATTTTTCAGCAGAAAGATAGAAAATTAGAAATTTGGCTGAAAAGTGCAAACATAAAATACAAACGACCTGCTAATACCGACTTGCACATTACATTTACTGTAAGTGCTGAAGATATAATAGAAGCTGAAAACGCTTTAAATAAAGTTGGTAAGTTTGAAAAATGGCACTCCGTACAAGCTATTAATACAAAAGGTGTAATTTGTGCTGAAGCAGAAATGCTTGTTTACTTAAGAGACAATGAAATTAAAAGTAAAATTGGGTTTTAAATCTTATTAATTAGAACTGTTGCGTAAGCCGAAACTCCTTCTTCTCTACCAACAAAACTTAGTTTTTCTGTAGTTGTAGCTTTGATAGAAACTTTGTCAACATCTACATTCATACAAGTAGCTAATACCTTTTGCATTTCTGGAATATAGGGACCTATTTTTGGTGTTTGCAAGCAAATAGTTGAATCAATATTACCAATTTCATAGCCTTTATTTCGAATCAAAACCATTACCTCTTTCAGTAAAATTTTACTATCAATTCCTTTATACTCAGCTGCAGTATCAGGAAAATGTTTCCCGATATCACCCAAATTAGCAGCCCCTAAAAGCGCATCACAAATAGTATGAATTAAAACATCAGCATCAGAATGACCAAGACCTCCTTTAGTGTGAGGAACAATTATCCCTCCAAGCCAAAAGTCTAAACCAGCTTTTAACTGATGTACATCAAAACCGAAACCTACTCTAAAACTCATTATTAGCTTTCTTCCATTGCTCCGAAATCAAAGACTAGTGTAAATCGCATAGTATTTGCTAAAGGATTATTACCGTTAATTGAACTGCTAGCATTTATTAAGTAGGAAAAATCAAGTGCAAAAACATTGTATTTAACTCCTGAACCAAAAGTAAAGAATTTTCTACCACCCTTAGTATCATGTTCAAAGAAGTAACCCGCCCGTATAGCAAACTGATTTGCATACCAATATTCTGTACCTATAGAATAATTAATCTCTCTCATTTCTTCACTGAACCCTCCTGGAGCATCACCAAATGATTGAAAGATACCTGAAACAACAGAAACATTAGGATCTTGACCTGCAGTAATCTCTCCGTCATTATTATAAACAGGAGGAGTAGGCACTAATAACTTATTAATATCAAATGCAAAAGACATTTTATTATAGTCGTCAAATTCTGTTCCAATTGCAGTTCCTAATCTTAAGTTAATTGGAATAAAATCCTGCACAGCCGTTTCAGTATAAGAGATTTTACTACCAATATTTGATATATTCCCTCCAATTGCCAAATCAACATCCCTACCTCCTAACCTGATAGGTTTTGTATAATACCCTGCAATATCAGCAGCTATTGATTGTCCTGCAACTGTTTCAATTCCTCCGGCTGATTGTCCTCCAGTCAAATTAGAATAAATATATCTCCCTGAAATAGCTAAAGAAAAGTTATCAGAAAGTTTACGAGAATAGGAAGTTCCTAAAGCAAACTCACTTGGCTTGTATTGTCCAAGCGTATTCCCTACAATATCAGTAAACGTAATATCTCCTAATGAAAAATATCGCAACTCCAGACCAATAACTTCATTATCATTCAACTTAACATATCCTGCTAAATAAGATAAGTTAATATCTGGAACAAGTGCTCTAAGCCATGGCACATAAGACATAGAAAATCCCATATCATCATCAACAAAAGCCAGTTTTGCAGGATTCCAATGTATTGAATTTGCATCAGGTGTAGTAGCCACACCAACATCACCCATAGCTCCTGCCTTAGAGTCAGGTGAAATTAGTAAAAATGGTACAGCAGTTGTAATTGTATTTAAACCTCCTGTTAAATCATCATAAGTTGGGTCCTGTGCAAAAGCATTAAAGACTACCGATAATGCACAAATTATTCCTATTATTTTCTTCATTTCTTAAATTTAGTTTGCAAATATACTTTTTTTTTATGTGGACTAGAACGAATCTAATAGGGTAATAGTATAATTCTTATGGATTTTGATGTGAAATCACCATCTGAACTACTCACTCCTATTTTCGCGATATACATTCCCGCACTTAATTTCCCTCCATATTCATCATCTCCATCCCATGGAATCGGACCTATCCTATATCCATTATCACTATAACTTTCTTCATATTTATAAACTAAAGTTCCAGTTACTGAATAAATCTCCAAAAATACATCCAGGTTCTGATTTGGCTTATTGTGTTGAAAGTATATCTCTGTAGAATTTGAAAAAGGATTAGGATATGTACTATAATCAGAAATGGTAAATTCGTTTTCATCAGAAACAACAAAAGTAATTGTCGCATCAGAAGAATTATTAAATACATCCCAAACCTTAAGGGTTAAGGTATGCTCCCCTTTTGCTAAATTATAGAATGGAAAACTAATCACCCCTCTCGTGTAATCATCTTTATTTGCTTCATAAAAATCATTCAACACATAAGGACTTGCTGTATTCCCATCTAAAACAGCAGTAATATCATGGCCGATACCGTTACCTACTGTATTGATTCCACTAAAGTCAAAAATATCCGCCAATAAAACAGGATTTTCATCAGTTATACCTCCATCAGAGAAATTTCTTGCATTCATGTATACTTCTAATTCCGCCCCTTCATAGTCATAAGTAATATCATCAGCAGTACCTCCAATAACAAAACCATCATCACTTCCTGCTGCATCTACTGGCTCTTGATCATCAGAAACAGCATAATATGAAATTTTCCCAGCACCATAGCTATAAGCTATATCCTTAGGAACAACAAATGAAAAGGAAAAACTACCATTAACAACTGAGGCAGCACCTTTGTATATTATATTATTTTGATCACGATAAGGCATTGGAGTACAAGATTCCTGCCCCAAAGTAGTTCTTATGATTTCTTTATCATAAACAGTAATAAATACAGTTCCACTAAAAGAGGCCAAAATTCCTGTACGACTATTTCTTGTATTTTCATTTGGCTCAACTAAACCGTAATTATCTATTATTCTACCCACAATAGTCACTTCTCCCAAAGCCTTTAAAGTATCAACACTACCAACCGTTTCTACTGCAAATTCAGGATAAGCCAAACAAAGAGCAGGATCTCCTAATAAAGTAAAGTTTCTATTATTAACAGAAGTTCCACTTAATACTTTGGTTTGCTTAAATACATCTCCTAATCTAGGAAATTCACCATCAATCTTTTCAAACAGAGTTTTGATAAATTTAGTGTTTAGATTATAATTTGGAGAAGAATACACTAATCTAGTTGTACTTAGCAAAGCAATTGCACCTCCATTAGGATTTAACAAAACATATTCTCCAGCTGAAGTCTGTTCCGGATTATCAAAATATGAAAACTTACAAGTAGCGGTCATAAACAGAGGCAATTTATTGCCATTATCCCAATCATTAATTTGATCTAATTCTAAAATTCTTTCAGCAGTCCAACCTAAAGGCCCTCCATGACCCGTATAATTGATTAATAATGTTCCTTTATCTATTTTATTATTTATAGCATGATTAGTCGCTTCACTTCTAGGACCGCCAGGAGTTGATTCTTGCAAATAATTATCTAAATAAATCTTATTAATATTGATATTTTGATAATTATCCGCAACGATATTCGCCAAACTATCGGCTTGCCACATGTGTGTATTTCCATCCTTTGAATCACCATCATCAGCTATAAAAGTTATATCATTTCTCCAACTTCCAAATGATTCTTGTGCATAATACTGCTCTACTTTATCTACTAATACATTTGCTTCTGAAAGAGTAGAAACAGGAAATCTTCCAATTCCAATATCGACTAAATCATTATTAAATTCACCCTCATTATCATCTAACAATACAAAATAATCATCCGTAACATATGAAAGTGTTGGATGAGTAGAATTTACTGATTGATAGGTAGGAATAAAATTTGTATTATCAGCTACTCTATTTTTAGGATCATAAGATCCATCTCCAAAAAGTAAGACATATTTCAGTTTTGAATTTTGTCTTTTATACAAAAATCTTAAGAAATCACGAATAGCACTTACATCTTGTACTCCTGAAGAAAATTCATTATATATCTGTTCAGGTGTTACAATCACTGAAGTAATATCATCATTTTCTTGATGAAAATCAGCTAAACGTTCAGCAGGGACTAAAAAATTAGGATGCGAAACTATTACGTACTCTATATCAATAGATGTATTGTGTAAATTTTGATTAGCTACTTCACCTATTATAGAAGGCGTTAAATAAGCACTACTGTTAAAGGCAATATATTCATGCAATTCATTAATAGAATCATTAAAAGAAAGTTCATTAGCACTTAATAAAGTTGGCATTTCAACTACTGACGTTTGATCGGTAACATCCCAAACACTAATTCCAATACTGGCATTAGAAAGTTCAAAAGAAGCTACTTCATCCACAAGTGATGTTGCATCTCTAAACAATAAGGAATTTCCTGACATTTTCAATTTTCTTCTTGCATTTACTTCTATATAGTTTAACCAAGACAATGCACCATTATCAATTGAGCTATATTCTATATCTACTGAAAGGTTAGATGATGAAGCTATATACTCTGAAGTTTTTGAAGAAGCTTTAGCATATTCTGTAGCGTAAGTTGAAACTATATTTTGAACAGAAATAGTTTGTAATGGGTCAGAATTTACAGCTACTGAAAACACAGAAGAGTTTAATGAACGCGCAGCAACAGCTGTTTTTACACTGACGGGAGAGGTTATTTCTAAATTAGGAAAACTAAAATCAAAAGATTGACTATTTTGACTGTCAAATCGCTCTCCAAACCACTCTTTTCCCGAATGAATTAAATTTTCAAGTTCAAGCTCATGAAAGGAAAATGCATTAAATGATGTAATTGTTTTAGTTGGATTTTGTAAGGATTGTTTCTGCCCAATTCTTTTTCCATCTGATTGACTATCAGTTGTTAAAAAATAATTTACTTCATCAGAAAATAAATGTGTTTCATGTTTAAATAAACTTGATTGAGCATCATATCTCCAACTATGAGGAGATTGTCCATAAAACAAAATATAATCTCCGCTTTCAAATACGCCATTATTATTTGAATCGTAAATATTTATGGCGTTTTCAACTAAATCATTATGTCTAAAATCAGAGTTTAATTTCGGCAACATTCCACCTCCATTTCCATATAATTTTATACTTGAAATTTGCAAATCATTTACGACTACACCTAAAGACAATATACTAGAGTAATCTAACTTATAAACACCAGACTTACTAGTCGATATTTTAAACCATTTTCCCTCAGACAATACAGAGTTATACTGTCCAAATAAGTTAACTGTAATAAGAACGTATGATAAAGCTAAAAATATTTGTTTTTTCATTGTTGCAAAGTTATGTATCATTTTATAAACAAGGGCAAAACGTAAAAAAAAAATAATTATTATACAATTTCTTTACTAGTAAAAGTAGATAGTAAATAATTTGTTTATTTTTGTGAAATTGAAATTAAGAAAAAACACTTTTATGTTGAATAAATTTTCCAAGATTTTTATAGCAGTATCTGCTTGCATTTTCATGAGCAATGAAGCTAGTGCACAAGATCCTGCTTTTAGTCAGTTTTATGCTAATCCATTATATTTAAACCCTGCATTTGCAGGAGCGACTCCTAAAGGCTGCCCTAGAGCAAACTTAAATTACAGAGACCAGTGGCCTGGAATTGGGAGAACTTATGTTACAACTTCAGCATCATGGGATCAACACATTAATGCAATTGGAGGTGGTTTAGGAGTTATGGTGGCACAAGACAGAAGTGGTGCAGGAGCTTTAAACACTACACATGCATCTTTACTTTATTCCTATCATTTAGAAGTAAATAGAAAGTTTTCTGTAAAGGCTGGTTTTGAAGCTTCATATAGATCGATAAGTTTAGATTGGAGTGACTTAACTTTTGGCGACATGATTCATCCAAGAGATGGTTTTGTATATAGCACACAAGAAGATATAGCAAACAATGCAACAACTAAAAGTTTTCCAGATTTTTCAGCAGGATTTATTGGATATTCTGAGAATTTGTTTTTTGGCTTTGCAGCTCATCATTTAACAACACCTAATCAAGGTTTTATTAGTGAAAGTCAATTACCCACAAAGATAACTGCTCATATTGGAGGAAATATTCCATTAAGCAAATACAGTAATAATGTAACTACAATTTCACCAAACTTCTTATACCAGAGACAACAAGACTTTCAACAGTTTAATTATGGTGTTTATGTAAATAGAGGAGCGATAGTTGGAGGGTTATGGGCAAGACATAGTTTAAAGAATATTGACTCCTTTATCCTTATGCTTGGTCTAATTCAAGATTCATTCAAATTTGGATATAGTTACGACATTACATTAAGCAACCTTAAAAATAGTAACACCCTAGGAGCTCATGAATTATCATTTACAATATTCATGCCTTGTCGTTCAAAAAGCAAATCTTTTAATACAATAAGTTGTCCTCAATTTTAGTTAATAGTTAGTTAAATAATCATATTATAAAAACAAATGATGAAATCAAATAAGTTAATAATCGTACTGAGCAGTGTGTTGATACTTGCTTCATGTGCAAGGGAAAAATCCTCATCTACTGGATGGGAATATAATAACTCAAGAAATGGAGGTTTTGAAACTAACAATAAATTTCAAGAGCAAATCACAGGACCTGGACTTCTTTTTGTCGAAGGAGGATCATTTACAATGGGTAGAGTTGAGCAAGATGTAATGTACGATTGGAATAATGTTCCACGAAAAGTTACAGTATCTTCTTTTTACCTTGACGAGACGGAAGTTAGAAATGTTGACTATTTAGAATACTTACATTGGATAAAAAGAGTTTACTCTCAATCTTATCCTGAAGTTTATAAAAAATCTTTACCTGACACCTTAGTTTGGAGGGATAAATTAGGATACAATGAACCTTTTGTAACACAATACTTAAGACATCCTGCATATCAAAATTATCCTGTTGTTGGGGTAAGTTGGACTCAAGCAAACGACTACTGTATATGGAGGACTGATAGGGTAAATGAAAGAATACTTATTAATGAAGGTATCCTAAAAGAAGATCCTGAACAAGTTGATGATAACACCTTCAACACTGAAGCCTACCTAGCAGGTCAGTATGAAGGAATTATTGGTAGAAACCTTAGAAACTTAGATCCATCAACTGGAGAGGACACAAGACAAGTTCGCATAGAGGATGGATTAATACTTCCAAAATACCGACTTGCAACTGAAGCAGAATGGGAGTTTGCCGCATTAGGATATGTTGGTAATACTCAGGAAGAAAATACTAGTGAAAGAAAACTATACCCTTGGAACGGTTCATCTCTAAGAAATGGAGATCCTAAAAATCAAGGAGAAATAATGGCCAACTTCAAAAGAGGAAGAGGTGATAATATGGGTGTTGCTGGAAATTTGAATGATCATGCTGATATTACTGCTCCTGTACGTTCATACTGGCCAAATGATTATGGTTTGTATAACATGGCTGGTAATGTAGCAGAATGGGTAATGGATGTTTATAGGCCCGAAATTGAACAAACAACAATTGCTGACCATAGAAACTTTAGAGGAAATGTTTATACTACACAAAAAACTGATGAAGATGGATTTATTGCTGAGAAAGACAGTTTAGGTAGAATTACTATGGTTCCTGTAGATATTCAAGGAAATGTATACAGAAGAAACTATAAGAAATCAGATAACATCAATTACTTAGATGGAGATATTGAATCTCAAATGGGAATTGATTGGAATAACTTTTTAGAAGAAACAACAACTTCAGATACTGCAAGAGTACAAATTGATAAATGGAATCAGAAAGCTGAACAATATAAGGATAATGCTAAAACAGGAAATTCTAGCGAAATGTATGCTTATGGTGAATCATCTTTAGTAACTGATAGAACTCGAGTATTCAAAGGAGGTTCTTGGAAAGATAGAGCTTATTGGTTAAATCCTGGAACAAGAAGATTCCTAGACCAAGATCAGTCAACTGATGCTATTGGCTTTAGATGTGCAATGGATAGAGTTGGAGCACCAAGTAGTAATCAGAAAGAGAACACTAGAAGAGGAGCTGATTATAGCAGAAAAAGAAACTAAAATATAATTATATATTAATAATAGAACCCCACTAAACATGGGGTTTTGTTTTTTATAAGATTATGGATATTAAAGAAATATACGCGCTTTTCCAACAACACTCTACTATCTGTACTGATAGTAGAAAAATTTCGAATGGTGCTATGTTTATTTCTTTGAAAGGAGAAAACTTTAACGGCAATAAATATGCTCTGAAAGCTATACAAGATGGCTGTTCTTATGCAATTATAGATGAAAAAGAATATGATGTTCATCAAAACACAATTCTTGTTAATAATACACTGAAAACCCTTCAGGACCTTGCTACTTATCACAGAAGTCAGCTAAATATTCCCATAATAGGGATTACTGGGACAAATGGAAAAACAACATCTAAAGAACTTGTTAATGCCGTTTTAAGCAGTGAATTAAGTTGTTATGCAACCAAAGGAAATTTAAACAATCATATTGGCGTTCCTTTAAGTGTTTTAGAAATCAATAAAAAACATAAAATTGCTATAATTGAGATGGGAGCAAACCATCAAAAAGAAATTGAGTTCCTCTGTACTATTGCCCAACCAACTTATGGGGTAATCACAAATATTGGCTCTGCTCACCTAGAAGGGTTTGGAAATCTACAAGGAGTCATTGACACTAAAAATGAATTATATGAATTCATCAACCACAATAAAGGTCATTTATTCGTAAACGCTGAAGATGAACTATTACTTAATCTTTCTAATGGAATATCACAGATAACATACGGGAAAACAGGTGAAATTACTGGACTAGTTACTGATATAACACCATTACTTAGCGTAAAATATAATAATGAAATAATTAATAGCCATCTTATAGGAGATTTTCAATTCAGCAATATTATGCTGGCCATTTCTATCGGAAAATATTTTAATGTTTCTACACAGAACATCAAAAGAAGTATTGAGAATTATATCCCCACAAACAATCGCTCACAACTAGTTAAAACGAAAACAAATACACTAATACTTGACGCTTACAATGCAAACCCATCAAGTATGAAAGCTATGATAAATTCATTTGCGAATCAACAATACAAAAATAAACTTTGCATACTAGGCGACATGCTTGAATTAGGGAGAGAATCAGAAAAAGAACACATAGACATCATTAAATTGACAAATCAGCTAGAGTTAGACTGCATATTTGTTGGGGAAATATTTAACAGCCTTACAGAAAATGGTTTTAAAACTAGAAATGAATTAGTTAAAAATATACAGGAGAACAATATTCATAAAAAGACTATTCTACTTAAAGGCTCAAGAGGAATTGGTTTAGAACTATTAATTGAACATCTTTAATCTATTCTGATAAAGCATCTTTAAATAGCTTTCTGAAAATAAAGAAAAATAGAGAAAGAAACCCTCCCAAAAATGCCCCTATTAAACCTAAATCTGTTAAAGATTTAGCCTCTACTTCAAGAGGAAGAATTGGTTTATCAATAATCTGAATAATTGGAGTTTGATTTAACAATGTAAGCTTTGAAAGCTCTAAGTTTTTTACTATCTCTAAATACATAGCATTTAACACCTCAACCCTTCTCATTAACTGCAATTCTTTTAAGCGACCTGATGCTTTAACAATTCGTTGGTTAATATCTTTAACTTTTGCAAATTCCTCTTCAGCTATTTCTAATTCAATAAAAACTGAATCAGCTCTATTATTTAAAAAACTTAAAGTATTACTTGCTTGAGCAGTTTGATAAGTAATATACATTTCACTCATTTGTTCAATCAACGCTTCAACAAATATTTTTGCAAACTCATCATTAACTGACGTATAAGATAAATTAATAATATTTGCATCATCTGATTGCAACTCAACTACTAATTTATCTTCAATAATACTCTTCCAAACATCTCCACTAATACTATCATTATCCTGGGTTAATATTCCATGAAATGAAACTGGAATAATATCTTTATTTTTTTTCCAAGAATCTTTTATCTTATTAAGATAAAGGTAGTGTTCAATTAATAAATCGTTTGTTTTATCAACTTTTCTATTCTGCATTAAAGCCGCTTCAACTACACCTCTCGACTTTAACAATTCTAAAATATTATTTTGACTGAATGTTGTGTTTGATGAACTACCAACATCAAAACCAAACTGACTAGCCATACCTGACATAGAACCTAAAGCACCCCCTGCTTGATGCTTATCCTCAACTACAAAAGTAAGCTCGGCAGTATATTTTTTATCAGCAGAAATTGCAAATACAATTCCCAATACTAAGAAAAATCCTGATATAGTAATAATTGTAAATTTCTTCCTAAATAGGTAAGTCTTATACTCTGATAATTTAATCAGAATATCTTTTAATTGTATTTCATCATTATAACTTCCCATTATTGTGCAGGCAATGCTCTATCAACTAATAACCATAAAGAAAGAATAGCAGTAACCTTCAGCATAGTTTTCTCAATTGCTTTATTCCAATCAATTGGAATTTTTTTGCGTTCTAATTTATCAAATTTATTAACCACTTTAATTATAGATCCTTTCTTAACTTTAGGAGAAATAACAAACAACCCAAAATTCATTGTTTTCTTAGTAATTCCATTAGGATGGATTACAATAGTATTTGCTTTTTTATTTGTTCTAGCAAAACCACCTGCAAAATTATTGACATAATAATTAGCTCTTCTAGTTCCAAAATAAGGTGCACTTATTGCCCCTCCTTCAAGATTCATTAATTTACCCGTAATATGAACAACATCCATTGTTTTAGGAATAATAATACTGTCCCCTTCGAATAATACTAAGTTATGTTTAGAAGTATTAGAATGCAAGGCCTTATCAACATCAAGATAAACTAAACTAAACTCATTTATTGAATTATAATACATATTATCTAATGCTTGTTCTTTTTCTCTTAATAATTCTTCCTTATATATAATAGCTAATTGAGGGTTACTAAGCAATGAATCTTTCAACAGGCTAGAAATGACCACATTATTATTATTATTATTATTATTATCTTTAATGAATAATCTATACATTTTAATTCCATCAAGATATGCGTATTTCGTAAGACCTCCTGCTCTTTTGATTACAGAAGAAATTTTTTCATCCTTAGATAGAAGTGTGTAAGTTCCAGGATATTTAACTTCTCCTGACAATACAACATTTTTAGCGGCTTCAAAATCTGGATTTTCTCTAACAAAAATCTGATCAAAAGGCTGTAACAAAAACTCTTCAGCTTTAGTACTTAGCATTAAATCATCTCCAATTTTAATTGTTTTTACAACAGCCATTCTTGGCTTTAATTTATTAGATGAAATATCATAATCCATAATTCTACTTACCTCTACTCGACTTCCTTCAGCTTGCCGTTTTAATCCTCCTGCCTGCAATAAAACGTCCTGCAAAGTCATTCCATCTCCAAAATCAAAACTCCCCACTTTTCTAACGGCTCCTAAAACTGAAACAGAAAACTCGTCATCAAAATCATCAACAGAAAGCACATTTACAATATCATATTCTTGTAATAGAATATTATCAATATGACTATCATCTTCCAAAACTGCTGCTAGATTAACAGTAATATGAGTTTTCGTTCTATCTTTATTCAAACGGACTACATACACCTTATCCATAAATGTTTTTTCATCAATACATTTAGCTCTTTGAAGTAAATCCAATAAATGATCTCCTTGAATAAACTCATAGTCACCAGAAACACCAACACTACCTTTTACGCTTACTACATTCGATAATTTATTAGAAATTGTATTCACAACAACCTCATCCCCATTTTGGACAATTGTAGAGTTAATATGATCTTTATGCACATCATTTACTTTTACTGCATTATAATCAATACGCTTTAATGTCAATACATCAGTAAATGCATTTTTAGCATAACCTCCAGCATATTTAATTAGCTCTGCGATAGACTCTCCTGTTTTTGCTTCATAAGTATAAGGACGATTCACAGCCCCTTTTACTTCTATAATATGTTTAGCTGGAGGAATAAATAAATAATCTCCATCTTGCATATATATATCTTGTGAGCGAGTTGGATTAAACAAAAACTGATAAACATCTAAAGAATCAACTGTTTTACCATCACGCTTAATATAAATATTACGAACTGAACCTAACTGATTAGGACCATTTGCTGCAATTAAAGCATTAAAAGCAGTATTGATAGCAGGTATTGTGTACGAACCAGGATTATAAACCTCACCAACAATATGCACAGTAATGACTCTAGAATAAGAAAGGGTAACATCAATTTCAGAATTTTTCATATCCAAAAATGAACCAAATTTACTTTTAAGTAATGAACGCATTTTTTTAAAAGTTAAACCCTTCACATAGATCCTACCATAAGAACTAGGTGTGATATATCCTCTTTCATCTACTAACAAATTTTCAGAAAACTCCGAGTAACCCCAAACAGAAATAGAAATTTCATCTCCACTCCCTACCTTGTAGTTTTCAGGAGCTTTAGCATCCAATGCTTTTTGATAGAATGAAAGTTTATTATTTCTAAATATATCCTGTCCATAAATTCTTGCTTTAGGATATGATGTAGTATCTATTGCTAAAGTGTCTCCAAAACTTTCATAAAATTTTGAAAGATTAGTATTTCCTCCAATTGTATCTTGAACCCCTTTAGCATATTTACCTTTACTAAATTTATAATCCATTGCCTCAGAAATTTCAGCATTTGAAAGTCCCATTTGTTTTAATACTTGTTCAGATGGAATATCGGATGGGCGCAAATCCTCAGGGCTTGCATTAGAAGGCAAAAACTTTAAATAAGCAGGATTAATTTTTGATTTATCATTATCAATTTGTGCACTTGAAAGCAAAGATAAACAAACGAATAATGACAATAAAATGAGTTTTTTCATAATTATTATTTTAAAATAGAACGTGAGATTACAATTCTTTGAATCTCAGAAGTTCCTTCATAAATTTGTGTGATTTTCGCATCACGCATTAAGCGCTCTACATGATATTCTTTTACAAAACCATAACCACCATGCACTTGCACGGCTTCAACAGTAGTTTTCATAGCTGTTTCAGAAGCAAACACTTTCGCCATTGCTCCAAGTGTATCGTAATTTTTACCATTGTCTTTAAGCCATGCAGCTTTTAAACACAACAATCTTGCTGCCTCAATTTCAGTAGCCATATCTGCTAATTTAAACGCAATAGCTTGATGTTTAGAGATTTCTTTTCCAAACGCTTTTCTTTCTTTAGAATATTGCAAAGCCAATTCATATGCTCCTGATGCTATTCCTAATGCTTGTGAAGCAATTCCAATTCTACCTCCTGATAAAGTCTTCATTGCAAAAGTAAAGCCAAATCCATCTTCTCCAATTCTATTTTCTTTTGGTACTTTCACATCCGTAAACATTAAGGAATGCGTATCAGAACCTCTAATTCCTAATTTATTTTCTTTCGCACCAACGATAAAGCCATCCATGTCTTTTTCAACAATAAAAGCATTAATTCCCTTGTGTCCCTTTTCAACATCTGTCTGAGCAATTACCAAATAAACAGAAGCTGAACTTCCATTGGTAATCCAGTTTTTTGTTCCATTCAACAGATAATGATCCCCTTTATCAATAGCTGTAGTTTGTTGAGATGTAGCATCTGATCCTGCTTCTGGTTCTGACAAACAGAAAGCACCAATCATCTCTCCGCTAGCTAATGGTTTTAGGTATTTTTCTTTTTGTTCTTCATTCCCGAATGTTTCTAATCCCCAGCAAACTAATGAATTGTTTACTGACATAACAACTGAACAAGAAGCATCTACTTTAGAAATTTCTTCCATTGCCAAAACATAAGAAATAGTATCCATTCCCGCTCCTCCATATTTAGGGCTAACCATCATCCCTAAAAAGCCAAGCTCTCCTAATTTCTTTATTTGTTCAGTTGGAAAAGTCTGATTTTCATCTCTATCAATTACTCCAGGCAATAATTCTGTTTGAGCAAAATCTCTTGCTGCATCCCTAATCATCTTATGTTCTTCCGTTAATTCAAAATTCATTATTTGCTTTTATTAAAATTTAAGCAAAAATACATTTTTTAAACTATTTTTGGAAACTGATGACTGAGAAAATAAAATACACAGTTTTAGGTATAATGTCTGGCACCTCACTAGATGGAATTGACCTTGCTATATGCACTTTTACTAAAAATCAGGAATGGGAATACAAAATTGAAAAATCAATCACTCTAAAATATCCTATTTCTTTGAAATCAAAATTAGCAACTTTACACACCCAAAACAAAGCTATAGTCGAACAAACTGATATTCAATTCGGACAATATATTGGGCAAACAATCAATACATTTTTGAATGGTGAAAAAGTAGATTTTATTGCTTCACATGGACACACCATATTTCATCAACCAGAAAACAAGTACACGTTACAAATTGGTTGCGGAAAAACTATTTCCCAAACTACAGGAATAACAACCATTAATGATTTTAGGAGTTTAGATGTTTCCCTTAATGGGCAAGGCGCTCCTTTAGTTCCTATTGGTGATTTATTGCTTTTTCCAAAACATAAATACTGTATCAATCTTGGTGGATTTGCTAATATATCCATAAAAAAGAATGAGGGAATTATTGCATTTGATATTTGCCCAGCTAATATAGTATTAAATGAAATTTGCAAAGAACTAGGGATTGAGTACGACAATAATGGTGATATTTCTCGAGAAGGAAAAATTATCCCAACACTTTTACAGCAACTTAATCAATTAGATTTTTACACAAAGAAAGCTCCAAAATCATTAGGAAGAGAATGGGTGGAAGAACATATTTTTCCAATTCTTAAAAACCATAAAAGTGAAGATTTACTCTGTACATTTTGTGAACATATAGCCATTCAAATAGGTAAGTTTTTAGCAGATGAATCAGCACTATTCACAGGTGGCGGTGTATTTAATTCTTTTTTAATGGAACGAATTACATTTCATTCCAAAGCGAAAATACTTGTCCCAAACAAAGAATTAATTGAGTTTAAGGAATCCTTAATTTTCGCGTTCCTTGGTGTACTCAGAATAAGAAATGAAGTAAATTGCCTGCAATCCGTTACGGGTGCCGACAATGATAATTGTGGCGGAATAATTCATTTTTCAGCATAAATATCTAGTTTCTAATATTTAAAATCTATTATCTAAATTTAATATATTTGCAAAAAATTTAAAACCAAAAGAAGATGGAAGAATTATTAAAGAAATTTGAAGATAAAAAACCTGTAGTTGTTTTTGAATGGAAAGATACCGAAACAGATGCTGAAGGATGGATAGTAATAAACTCATTAAGAGGTGGTGCAGCAGCTGGAGGTACAAGAATGAGAATTGGCGTTACTAGAGATGAAGTATTGGCACTTGCAAAAACAATGGAAGTTAAGTTTACGGTTGCCGGCCCTCCAATTGGTGGTGGAAAATCAGGAATCAATTTTGACCCTAGAGATCCGAGAAAAAAAGAGGTTTTAAGAAGATGGTATGCAGCTGCAAAACCATTATTAAAAACATATTACGGTACAGGTGGCGACATGAATGTAGATGAAGTACATGAAGTGATACCTATGTGTGAGGAACAAGGAATTTTGTTTCCATTAGAAGGAATTGTAAATGGTCATCACAGAAGAGATGAACAGGGTAAAATGAAAATTATTAACCAACTAAAAGTTGGTGTCCCTTTAATTGTTAAAGAAGAAAGCTTAACACCTAATCCAAATAAAGATTATTCTGTTGGCGATTTGATTACTGGTTATGGTGTATCAGAAACTATCCTACACTACTACAATATTTATGGTGGAGATGTAAAAGGAAAAAGAGTAATCGTACAAGGATGGGGGAATGTTGCTGGAGCTGCAGCATATTATTTGGCACAAGCTGGCGCTATTATTGTAGGTATTATTGATATTGGAGGAGGAGTAATAAATAATGACGGATACACTTTTGAAGAGATAAAATCACTTTTGGAAGATCGTTCTTCCAACTTCTTAGAAGCAGAAAATATGTTATCTTTTGAGGAGGCTAATGAAAAAATATGGAGTGTAGGAGCTGAAATATTTGTTCCTGCAGCAGCTTCACGCTTGCTTACTCAATCTCAATTAGACGCTATGGTTGATAACGGACTTGAAGTTATTTCATCAGGAGCGAATGTTCCTTTTGCTGACAAAGAAATCTTTTTTGGACCTATTTCAAAAAGTGCTGATGAAAGAGTGAGTGTATTACCTGATTTTATCGCAAATTGCGGAATGGCAAGAGTTTTTGCATACTTAATGGAAGATAATGTTGAGATGACTGATAAAGCAATTTTTGCTGACACTTCAGATTGCATTAAAAATGCATTGATTAAATCACATTCAATTAGCAACAGTAAAACAAATATATCCAAGACTGCTTTTGAAATTGCACTAAAACAATTAGTTTAAATAAAACACTATGGAAACAGACTTCTTACTTACAGAAATACTAGGCAATACAATACAAGATTATAGTTGGTTTTTTGGAGCTGTTCTTTTAGGATTTATTTTCAAAAAATTAATTTCAAAATACTTAAGTCATTTATTATTTAAAGTATTAGGCAAAAAAGGCGTAGAAGTAGGAATTGACAAGTTTGATAAACTACTCACTAAACCTATCGGTTTTTTCATAATGCTTTCTGTAATATACGTAGGGAGTACACACATAGAATATCCTGCTGTTTGGAATTTAGTAAGTGAGAAAGAATTTGGCTTAAAAATGCTAATTAACAGAGGTTTTTCTCTTGTTTATGTTTATTCTATCTTTTGGATTATTTTAAAGGTAATTGATTTTGCAGGATTAATTCTGAATAAAAGAGCAGAGGCGACTGAAAATAAAATGGATGATCAGCTTATCCCTTTTATTGTTGAGATTGCAAAAATTATCACCTATATTTTCGCATTAGTAGTTATAGTAGGAAATGTTTTTGATTCAGATATTACTGCACTAGCAACAGGATTAGGAATTGGGGGTCTTGCCCTAGCTATGGCTTCTAAGGAGAGTTTGGAAAACCTTTTAGGTTCTTTCACTATCTTTTTTGACCAACCTTTTACTGTTGGTGATATTGTAACTGTTGGTAGTGTAACAGGTATAGTTGAAAAAGTAGGATTCAGAAGTACCCGAATTAGAACTTTTGACAAAAGTTTAGTGACTGTGCCAAACAAAAAAATGATTGATGCAGAATTAGACAATCTAGGATTGAGACCAGTAAGGAGAGTTAAATTTAATATTGGTTTAACTTACGAAACTACTCCAGAACAAATGAAAGCAATTGTTACTGATATTCAAGAAATGATTAATCTGCATGAGAAAACAAATCAAGATGGTAGAGTTCGTTTTCAAGAATTTGGATCAAGTTCATTAGACATTATGGTAATGTACTTTGTGGACAGCCCAAAATGGGAGGATTTAATAAATGTTAAAGAAGATGTCAATTATAAAATTATGGAGATTGTAAAAAAACACAATAGCGATTTCGCATTTCCAAGCACGACAGTTTATCTACAAAAAAACTAGACAATAAAAATATAAAAAACCCAACAGAAAAAAATTATGATCACAACACTTATGATTATTGTATTCGTTTTAGGATACATGGCAATTGCCTTAGAGCATTCAATTAAAGTTGACAAAGCAGCTTCCGCATTACTTATTGGAGGTATTTGCTGGGCACTTTATGCTTTTACGGGGGTTGATGCACATCACATGAACGAACATTTAGCTCATCATTTAGTAGATATTGCTGAAATTTTATTCTTCCTTTTAGGAGCAATGACTATTGTAGAATTGATTGATGCTCATGAAGGATTTTCAATCATTACAGATAAGATTACGACTAACAAGAAGGTAATTTTAATGTGGATTCTAAGCATTATCACTTTCTTTTTCTCAGCTGCATTGGATAACTTAACAACTGCAATTGTTATGTCGGCTTTACTTACCAAATTAATTAAGGACAGAGAAGATTTATGGATGTTTGCAGGGATGGTAATCCTATCCGCTAATGCAGGTGGTGCTTGGTCCCCAATTGGTGATATTACAACTATCATGCTTTGGATTGGAGGGCAAGTTACAGCAAGCAATATCATTACATCTGTATTTATACCTTCAGTAGTTTGTGCAATTGTACCATTAATTTATTTAACCTTTAAACTTAAAGGTGATGTAACAAGGCCAGTAAAAGTAGAAAGCAAAGAACATTATACCGATCCAACTACACCATTCGAAAGAAATTTAGTGTTTTATATGGGAGTAGCTGGTTTACTCTTTGTACCAATCTTCAAAACTGTCACTCACTTACCTCCTTATGTAGGGATATTATTATCATTAGGAGTACTTTGGTTAGTTACTGAAATCTTACATAAAAGTAAAAACAACGAACAAAAATCTCAGCTCTCGGTTATTGGAGTGATGAAGAAAGTGGATGTTCCAACAATATTTTTCTTTTTAGGAATTTTATTAGCAGTAGCTGCTTTACAATCAGTAGGGCAATTGGATATTGTGGCTAACTTCTTAGACAAAACATTCAATGGTGATATTTACATCATCAACATGATAATTGGGCTACTTTCCTCCATTGTGGATAATGTACCTTTAGTAGCAGGAGCTATGGGAATGTATGAAATTGCACCTGTAGGCGACTTTGCTGTTGACGGTAAGTTCTGGGAGTTTTTAGCTTATTGTGCAGGTACAGGAGGGTCTGTTTTAATTATTGGTTCAGCTGCAGGAGTTGCGGTTATGGGAATTCTTAAAATTGACTTTATCTGGTACTTAAAAAATATTTCATTATTAGCATTAATGGGCTATTTAGCAGGAGCAGCTACTTACATCTTAATGCAATAAAACTTAACTATAGCGTTTACTAATTATGAATTCATTTCTATTACAAATCCCACTAACTACTGACAGCTTAAGCGCTCCAGTAATTACTGAAAAAACTTTATCTGTTATTGACTTAATTACTTCAGGAGGAATTGGAGGAAACTTAGTAATGGGAGCTTTAGGTGTACTTTCTATTTTTGCAGTTTATATTTTAATTGAGCGTTTTTCAGCCATTAGAAAGGCTAGTATTGAGGATGACTCTTTCCTAAAAAGTATTCAAAATTTTGTAGAAGCAAAAGATATTGAAGCTGCAAAAACTTTATGCCGTAATACGGACAGCCCTATTTCAAGAATGATTGAAAAAGGAGTAAACAGAATTAATAAACCCATGACTGATATTTCAGCTGCTATTGAAAACCAAGGTAAGCTTGAAGTATTTAAAATGGAAAATAATTTAGCGAACCTAGCTACCATTTCAGGAGCTGCCCCAATGATTGGGTTTTTAGGAACTGTAATCGGAATGATTGTTGCTTTCCATGAAATGGCAAGTGCTGGTGGTAACATTGATGTCGAGATGCTTTCCAAAGGTATTTATACTGCCATGACAACAACAGTAGCTGGTTTGATAGTAGGAATTATCGCTTTTATTGCTTACAACTACTTGGTATCCAAAGTGGACAAAGTAGTGTTTATGCTAGAGGCAAAAACAACTGAATTTTTGGACCTTTTACACCATAACGAATAATGGGATTAAGAAGTAGAAATAAAGTAAGCGCCAATTTTAACATGTCCTCAATGACGGACATTGTTTTTCTATTACTTATCTTTTTTATGCTTACTTCTACCCTAGTAAGCCCTAATGCTTTAAAGTTACTTTTACCAAGCAGTAAAGCAAAGACATTGGAAAAACAAACTATTTCTATTTCCATAACTAAGGATATTGATTTTTATATTAATGAAAATAAAGTTACTGCTGCAAGTATTGAGCAAGAACTAAAACTACTCATTAAGAATGAAAAAGAGCCTGCAATCATCTTACATACCGACAAAACAGTTGCTATTGAACATGTCGTAAAAGTTATGGATATTGCTTATAGAAACAAATACAAAATAGTGCTAGCAACAACTCCTAATTAGTATGACAGCTGCTGAAAAGAAAAGCAAACGCAAAGGAATTATTGGAACAATTCTGTTTCATGCTTTGCTTATGGTTGCCTTTCTTTTTATGGGATTAAAATACCAAGACCCTCCTCCTGCTGAAGAAGGAATAAGCATCAATTTTGGTTTTAGTGAACAAGGTTTGGGAGAGGTTGAACCAGAAAGCACTGAAGAATTAATCGAAATAGTTGAAGAAGAAATTATTGAACAGCAAATAGAAAGCACAGAAGAAATTATTACCCAATCTTTAGTTGAAACTCCTGTAGTTGAAAAAACAGAAAAAAAGAAAAAGGTTATCAAAAAAGAAGAGCCAAAAGAAGAGGTGATTGAAGAAAAAAAACCTAAAGTAAATAAAAAAGCGCTTTACCCTGGAACTAAAAAAACTAAGACTTCATCAGAAGGAAATAATAAAGGAGATGGAAACCAAGGGGCAATAGATGGTGATCCAAATTCGGAAGTATCTGAAGGGGGTGGAATTGGAAAAAACGGAACTGCTTATCAGCTAGGAGGCAGGAAAGTAGAATTTAAAGCAAAACCAATATACAACCTACAAGTAGAAGGAAAAGTTGTGGTCATAATTACAGTTGACCGACTAGGGAATGTGATTAATGCAATTCCAGGAGCAAAAGGTTCTACAACACTAAATAAACAATTGTTACAAAGAGCTAAAACAGCAGCCCTAAAAACTAAGTTTGATCCCAAACAAACCGCACCAACTAATCAACAAGGAAAAATTGTTTACCACTTTAGTTTGAATTAATGAACTATACTCAAACGCTTGACTATTTATTCGGCCGTTTGCCGATTTATCAAAGAATAGGCGCAGCAGCTTATAAGTCTGATATTGGAAATATAGTTACCGCAACAAAGCATTTAAAAAATCCGCATACAGAATTTAAAAGCATCCATATTGCAGGTACTAATGGGAAAGGTTCAACCGCTCATATGCTTGCCTCTATCCTACAAGAATCAGGAAAAAAAGTTGGACTTTACACCTCCCCTCATCTTAAAGACTTTAGAGAAAGAATAAGGATAAATGGAGAAATGATTGCTCAAAAAGAGGTGGTTACTTTTGTTAAGGAAAATCAAGTGTTTTTTGAGAAAATGGAACTCTCATTTTTTGAATTCACAGTCGCTATGGCTTTTGATTATTTCGCCAAACAGAAAGTAGATATTGCAATAATTGAAACCGGTTTAGGTGGCAGGCTAGACAGCACAAACATCATCAACCCAGAGCTAGCAATAATTACCAATATAAGTTTGGACCACACCAACCTATTGGGTGATACTATTGAAAAGATTGCAACCGAGAAAGCAGGTATCATTAAAAATGAAACTCCAGTAATAATTGGTAGAAGACAAAAAGAAACAACCTCTATTTTCAAAAATATTACCAAAGAAAAAAATGCAAATCTCATTTATGCTAGTCCACAAAAGGGCTATACAAGTGATTTGAAAGGAGAATATCAGAAAGAGAACATCAATACTGTAATAACAGCCATAAAGCAATTACAAAAACAAGGTTGGGCAATAACTGAGGATGATATTGAGCAAGGATTATTAAAAATAGCAGCCAACACTCAACTATTAGGAAGGTGGCAAACCTTAAGTAGCAATCCTCAAATAATATGCGACACAGCACACAATGAGGATGGAATTAAAGAAATAGCAAACCAGCTAAGCACCTCAAAATATGAGCAGCTACATATTGTTTTTGGCACAGTAGATGATAAAAATTTAGACACCATTCTATCCTATTTACCAAAAAATGCAAAATATTATTTTTGCAAAGCAAATATTGTAAGGGCAATGAATGCAGAAGACCTAAAACAAAAAGCAGCTAAACACCAACTTGAAGGAAGAATATTTCCTAGTGTAAGAGAAGCACTTAAGTGCGCAAAAGACAATGCAAATTCAAAGGATTTAATCTTTGTTGGAGGCAGCACATTTGTTGTTGCTGAAGTTGTTTAAATAAATTTAAAAAAACTTGCTTGTAATAAGAAATCGTATATATTTGCAATCCAATTTAAGGGCGATTAACTCAGTTGGTTCAGAGTGCCTCCTTTACACGGAGGAAGTCGGGGGTTCGAGTCCCTCATTGCCCACA
>Ga0308022_1000054_pt1 | contig 43623 bp, 29 predicted proteins | sample Neamet353_FD_201297 | JGI IMG/M metagenome (GOLD analysis project Ga0308022, IMG submission 201297) | Marine microbial communities from water near the shore, Antarctic Ocean - #353 | ecosystem: Environmental > Aquatic > Marine > Unclassified | place: Southern Ocean | collected 2014-10-02 | reverse complement strand
ATTTTATACTGATTTTAATATCTTTTTAAGAATAATAATTTCTATTATATTGGGATGTTTAGGAATTTTAGTGTTTTTTAATTTATTTACAAAACCACAACAAATAAAAGATATGGAAGAGCTATTTGATAAAAATGGTGGATTCCTTTGGAGTAATGAACAGTATTAATAATAAATTGGTTTAAACTCAAATATAAGTCTAACCTACTTAAGAAGATTAGAAATAGCTGAATTAAAAGAAGAGGATATGCCTTTGGTTTAGTTAACAGAACCCGCCGTACTTTTTATTGAACCTGCAGGACCTCCGCTGTAGGCACTATTATAATATACTTTAAGTCCTCCTACTGATTTTACAGTACCTTCAGGGCCTCCGCTGTAAGCACTGTTATAATATATATTTACGTTCCCAACGCTTTTCACACTGCCTTCAGGGCCCCCGCTCCACTTTATAGAAACATACTTGCAGATAATAGGAACTCAAGTTCTCGGTTTTAGTATAAGTCCAATATAATCAAAAATACCTTCATTAATTAGTTAAAAAAATGTTTTACATTTTTTTACAATTATTTCAATATCTAATGCAACTTTCCCATGAGTTAAATATTTGCCAACTTTATAGCCTAAAAACATCTTCATTTATACCTGGTTTTTCAAACAACGGATGAAGATTTTGATTGTACTTAGTTGTATAAAAATACCCTCCACCAAGGGAGGGTACTATTATTTTAAAATGTAATCTCATTCAGTAAACTATAATATTAAAGTTTTGTAGATAAATCTGATCTCAACATAAAGTCATATGTTGGACGAGTCCATTCAACAAGACGTTCATTGTATTTTTGAAAATCGTCTTCCCAGGTTCCATCACCAAACATTTCGTCGTACATGTCTTTTACAACTCCGTTTTTTGTTTTACCCTCTCTCTCATTCGGATTATTAAACGCTGTCAATATCCGAACTGTATTGGTGTTTCCTCCAGAACTCATGATAAACACCCCTTGTTGTATGTCTGGACGTGCTTTTCTCAATACTTCGGAATAGCGTTTTAAATAGCGCCAAAAATCTTCATTATTACCGTTTTTAAGAACACGAATCAATGAGCGAAAATATTTAGTTGGACGTGGCTCTTCAAAATTAATTGACAAACTTTTATTTCTTTCCCATACACATGGGCCTTCTCCAGTTTGAATATATTTTGCAACGTTTTTTTCCCAAAAATTGGTCTCCTCTGTATTTGTAGAATTAGTATACCAGTCGTTTGTTCTTCGTGGCATAATACGCTCATATCGTCCGTTTTCAGCTTCAGAACCGGTCATTAATACAGCAGTATATGCCGCATTTTCGGCAGTATTGTAAAGTTTTGTTTTCTCTGCAATAGCTGCTTCAAATTTTTGATTCATTCCTTTCTTTGGGGTATATTCATAAGTAATCCAAAGTTCTGTTTCAGTAGCTTCTTGAGCATAAACAAAACTGCAAATGAAGAGGGCAAATACGTAAAAATAATTTTTCATTTTAATTTATTTATAATTAATAAGCTGCTAATATAGACAATTTGATTTATTTAATTGCAACTTACAACTAATTATGTGTTCATAAAAAACAATACTCTATAAATAAATATCTAACCTACTTACGAGGTTTAGAAGTAGCTGAATTGAAGGAAGAGGATATAGCTATAGATTAGGTGTAAAAAGCCCAACATTTCTGTGAGCTTCTCTGTTTGTATTTAATGAATGCTACTTTGGCGTAACCATGGCTTTCCAAAAGCAGCAACTTTGGTTTTTTAAAATTATTCCATGTTAGCTGGAGAACTTAACTCAGGAATTAGCACTTGATGTCTAATCATTCTTCCATTCGGCATCAGGCTCTCATCAACTTTTTGAGAATCTTGCTCGTAGGCATCTTTTCCATAAAGTTCGTCATATTTTGCAATCATAGTAGTAAGTGGCTTGCCGTAATCGTTGCTTTGACCTGTAAAATTTTTATGATGAAATCTAATTTGAACCATATTTCCATCACAACCAGAATTGCAATATAAAACATTCATATTCTGTTCAAAATTAGCCGCTACCATTGCTTTTTTTATACGCTCTCTAAACCTCCAAAAATCTTTTTCTCCAGAATCTTTATAATTGTAATAAATAACTCTTCTATGGTTTTGTCTTTCAGTATTATCACTATTATAAGACATGTTTTTATTCATAGACCACATATAGTTTCCAGTAGATTTATGCAAAGAACCAACTTTCTTTTGCCACCAGGCATTACCCTCTGTATCAACTTTGTCTAATTCCTGTATAGAATCAGATACTTGCATTCTTATAAAGTTTTGGGCATTTTTTCCTGTCAAAATTTGAAAAGTTAAATAGTTGGCTTGCCCTTTTTTACTGTTGTACATTTTTGTTTTTTCAGCAACGCCTTCCATGAATTCTTTCATGTTTTCTTGATCTACTGTTAATAATCTCGATTGAATGATCTGAGCATTCATCGCTGTAATTGCAAAAGCAAAAGACAGCGTTAACATAATTTTCTTCATTTGATAGATTTTTATTTATGATTAATATTTTAATTAGTCACTAAAATAATAAATATTAATTGCTTAACAAAACTAACTTGTGATTTTTATATCCAATTAAATTGAATTATTTTTTTTAGTTGAACAAAAGATAAAACTTTGAACATTTAAATAAGTAGCTGTTCCAATGAAAACCCTAAGCCATTGAAAAGAAAAAGTGTTAGATCAATTGTACGATTCTATTGAAAAAAAACAGACTATCGATGCCCTTCAGAGGGTCTGTAAACTCTAAAGAGAAGACTTAGAACAAGAAGAAAACAATTATTTATTAATGTTTATTACAATAATAGACGTTATCGATTTTGGAATGGAAACGCTATCAAGGACTCTTTTCATACACGTTATTTACATTTTTTATTTCGAGTATATCCAAAATGAGCAATTTTCCAGGTGTCCTTATTTTTTACTAAATAAAATAAATCAACACCACAATGGGAAAATAATCCATTTAAATAAAAATCATAAGGGGCCCAAACAGAAGCGATCGCTCCATCGGTTATAATTTTAGCATCCCAGTAGCGCTCTCTATGTGCATTAGGGTTCTTTGGGTTCATTCGCTTTGATATTGAAACGTCGTTATCGATAATAACAGTGGTTGTGGAACCATTCTCCTCAAAATTAGTCACAATACGGTTGATATCTGGATATAATATTTTATCAAAAATCCGTTGATCTTTGGTGTTTACGGCAATCATAAATTGATCGATAACTCTTAAAATTTCTTTTTCAGTTTCACCTGAAGCATATGCACCAAAGGGTGCTTTTGAATAGGCTTCAACTGGATGTTCAGAAATTGATTGAGAAAAGAAGAAGCTGCTATTCAGTAAAAATCCCAGTAATAGTACTTTATGAGTCATTGTAATTAGCGTTTTATTCATTATAATTATTAGTATAAATGGTTTAAGCAACATTGCTGAATGGGTTTCTGTATTTAAGAGGTTTAGAAATAGCTGAATTAACAGAGGAGGATATGCCTATGGTTTAGTTATTGCATATAGCCAGGAAATATTCCTTGATTAGTAATATAAGTTCCCACTGAGCCAACTAAAACATTTTTTGATGAAAGACTCATAAAATTACGGATTGAATAAGTGGAGTTTAATCCTGTACAATGAGCGCCAACAAAAAATTTTACTCCAAATTCTTCCATCTTTTTTGCGGTCCATTCTAACTTCTTTTCATTAAGATTTAATAAGTGAAATCCTCCTATTATTTTATAAATAGGTCTATTGGGAATAATCTTTTTCACATAATCAAGTGTATTGATAAGGCCTGCGTGCCCACAACCACTTATTAAAACAATCCCATTATCCGTATCAAAGAATAATGACTGGTCTTCTGGAATAGTATCTTCTACTGTATTTCCATTCGAATCAACCATTTTGCCTAATTCACTCCAATTTTTTTCGTCATATTTTCTTGGAATTTGTCCAGTTGTCCATAAGCCAGGCATTACTTGAGAAGGATTTTGATGAATTTTAAAGTTAATTCCTAATTCTTCAAGAGTGTTCTTCTTATTTAAAATATAATGGTCATTTCCTGTAGAATTAGGCCTTGAATAAAAAATTCCTTCTCCAATATGAGCATTTGAAAAAGAAGTCGGATGATTTAATTTTAAATTTATTAAACCCCCCGTGTGGTCTTTGTGGTTGTGACTTAAGAAAACATTATCAACATTATCAAGATTTATCTTTAATTCTTTTGCGTTCTGAATTACTGTTTTTTCTCTTGAACCTGTATCAAATAAAATTCTTTGTCCATCTGCTTCAATCATTGCTGAAAAACCCCATTCACCAATGTGAGTGTCAGACAACATAGTAGAAAGTATAGTGATTTTAAAATCTTTTATTTTAGAGTTTTGCCCAAAAGAAACAAGTGGAATAAATAGTAATATGATTAGTTTTTTCATACTCAAATATAAGAAATGTAAGTCTAACCTATTTAAGAGGTTTAGAAATAGCTGAATTACAAGGAGGAGGATATGCCTCTTATTAAATAGGAAACCCCCTAAAGCTGATTAATACTTTGTACTGCATACATCTTCCATTCGCCATTTACTTTCTTATATGAGTATACCCCACTACCCGAATATATGCGCTCGTAAGCTGAATTAAATCTTGAATAAAAAGCGTGAATATTAACCATCTTCTCTGAAAGCTGATTAACTTTGTAACTTTCTAATAATGAGTATTTATATCCATTTTGAATATTTTTTCTAAAATCCTTATATAGCCTAATAAGCTCCTCTTTATTTGTAAGTATTAAAGGCTCATTTGCATAATTAAAAGTAATTGGATACGTAAAGTGTTTTGCTATGTTTTCATAATCTTCATATTCAAATGATTTAGAATATTCAAACCATTGCTGAGAAATTAAAGTTTCTAAATCTGTTTTTTCTTGTCCGATTACAAATTGGGAAAATTGAACTGTAAGCAATAAAATAAATATTAGCTTTTTCATAATAGTTTTTTTTTAATAATAATTTGTTTTAATTTCCTACAATATTAAATAAATATTACAAGAAACGTCTTACAAATATTACTTTTATATTAAAAGTAATAAAAAGAGTTCTGATTATTGGACTTTCACTTGATTTTACCCATCTCACGAAGACTACCCCTCAAAAGAAAACCGATATATTTAAGAACATAAGCTTAGAAATTAAATAATTTTTTCAGATTTTTTCAGGTTTTTATTAATAGGTACTTTTTACCTAGCTCTCTAGCTTTGGTAGTTCTTGATTATAATATAGCATGCAAATAGATCATTAACAAGAGCGGAAGCTGCCTCTTTCATAATAATAATAATGCACCAAATGCACTAAATGAAGATTTAAAAACAACTTTATTTACAACCTCAAGGCTTTTTGAAAAACCACAATATAAAAAAGAGTGAACTTTACTAAATTGTTTAGTAGACGAAGAACTAAAGGGAGAACCATACGCCAAATTTTACAAGCCTTAACAAAACAGGTACTTAACAACAACGTTAATCCTTTATTTATCTCGGGTTAGAAGGGTTTTAGAGATGTGCAATCGTAGGACAAAAGGTAAAACTAGATTTATTACTTAAAAAATTATTATATTTAAATAAAAATATTTTCCAAAGTGAGAACCTAGCAGTTAGGATAGATATACCAGTTTGTATGTATTTTTAGTATTATATTATAACGATGGTCTTTTTGATAATATTAAAAGCAATAAAATTAAAAATATACAATCATGGGAATATTCCACTTACTATTTGGTCATTCTAATAAGAAAGACAAAGTTGATAAAAATGAAAAAAAAATTAAATCCCTAAAAAAGATAAATATGATTGAATACTCAGCAACAAGATTAACTTTTAAAAGAGATTTAATAGAACCATTAAACGATGAAGATTATTTTATAGTTCATGTTACTAATGACGGCTCATCTTATAAAATGACCAAAAGAGAATTCTATGAAACTTTTAATAACGTCATAAAAACAAGTTCATATAAAAAGTTAGGAAGTTATAATTATCCAACAACTCCAAACCAAGCCCTAAAATATTTAAAATGATTAATTCAACCAACATCCCTGGTTGGGCAAAATTATATATATGAATACTGTCAAAATTAATTTTTTTAGAGGATCTATTTTCCAACCAGAAAGATTCAAATTAGATGCAATTACTGTTTTTATCCCTGCGGGTCTTACAGCGATTAGAACGAACTGTGGGGGTTTTGTTAAACAATTTGGAAAACCTACAGAAAAACATGAAGAATTTTTCTTATTTAAAACTAATTATAAGAAGGATACTCTTAATAGTTTAAGATATGTGATGGTAGATAGAAATAAGTCTCATAAAATATATGATTCTTTTGATATTTCAGACATGATAGCACATACATTAGGTAGATTTTCAAAATTAGGAGTAAAGCGAATAGGAATGAATGGAATTAGAACTTCAAGCGGCATTTGTGAATTACTAATAGTTCGTGAAGTTAAATCATGGCTTATGAATAATGATAATAATTTTAAAGAAATTTGTTTTATTGATTTACGGGATGGTTTTAATAAGAATATAGGTTAATAATAATCAAATTAATTTAGCTATTAGAGATTAAAATTAAATAATAGAAATACTCTTTCTGATATAAAATAGATAAAAACATTAAAATCTATTTCATTAAAATCAATCAACCCTAAAGAAGGAAAATGTATCAGGTATATTGATTAAATTTTTTAAAATAATTAAATGAACAACAAAAGAGAATTACTTGAGGCTTACAAGGGTAGTGCTAAAAACTACATAAGAAAGTATATAATACCTAGCTTACCCCAAAAGGATAATATAATCAATTTTACTTCATCAATTTATAATTATCTCGAAGGTTCTAAGGTTCGATATATTCGAAAATTGAAGAATTACTCTAGTAGAGGGAAAATATATAATGATGGATCACTTTCCTTTACAGTAACTGATAATGAACCTGCTCTATGGGCATATATGGAGTGTTTAGAGCAAAGTGTAAATTCATTTGAACATTATCATGACAACTCTACTTTTCCAATTGCTTTCGCTCTTAGAAGCGAAGAAAAAAAAGAGTTTGATTCAAAGTTTTGTTATGGAAAAAAAAAGAGAGAAACTAATTTCTCTAAAGCCCGCTTGAAACATTGTCACATAATAGATTGTTCACCACGAGGGTTAAATTTAGTAGATTTAAATATCAATAGTAGAATGTTACGGTTGATGTCACCAATGAACCATTTTCCTTTCCCAGCTCCTAAACATTATAATATGAAAGGTGGAGATATTGGAGAATCAAAACAATTTTTAAATTTAGTTAAGCATACCCTGCATAATGAATATTATAAATCTACTTTAGAGAAAGAATACTTTTTAAATTTTTTAAAAGCCTCTGGTGATCATCTTTTGTTTTCACCAGATGTAGAAGATTTTAATATAGAATTTAGTCTAAAGGAATCTTCTAATCATAAAGAAAACAACAAGAGCATAAGAGATGAATCAGATTCTTTTAACCAAAAGAAAAAAACTGATTTAATTTTGCAGAAAAACTTAACAAATTTCAATGATACAAGAAATTATTTTAAAATTTCTAAAAATTGGTATGGACAAGGGATGATAATAAAAGTAAAATTTAATAGAGGTATACACCAAGATTATAGTTTTATTTATAATCATGACGGAGTTTACGATAACACGATAAATCATCTTAGAAATCTGAACTGCTGGACGAATAATAACTGTTACAGTAGTTCAACCAATATCCCTGGTTGGGCAACAGATTATGTGAAAATAATTAAGAATTAAAGGCACTCAGAACTTCTAGGTTATACATCATCTCACAAAGAACACGCCTAAAAAGAAAGTGATATTATTTAGACAAGGGGGGTGAGATTAATAAATGTTAGGTCTGATTTTTTTGACTTTTTATAATATGGTCTAAGTTCTTTTTATTTGGCTCCCTAATTTCCGCTTTGTAATAGATTCTTTAGAAGATAATAAGCTTTTACTACTCTCAGAATTAGTGAAAGGAATGCAATATAAATAGCAAGCTTTTAAAAAATGGTTGGCAAATGGTTGGCAAGATGAGGTTTATAAAATCAAAAAACCGTTGAAAATCAAACGATTAACAACGGTTATTGTACACCAAATTGACCTATTCTCGAACCAAACTATAAAGTTGTTTGAAAATTTAAGTCAAATGTTTTGAAATTTAAAATAGCAAATTAATGCAAGAGGTTTGTTTGGTTTTCAATCAGCAATAGTTTAAAATTACTATCCAAAAAGACTATAATGAAGATAATATATTAGCTTAAAGAACTTGGAGCTTTAAAGTACTGCAGAAAAAATGGTAGTTTGTTAATTTTTAGAAAATATTATTAAAACCCAAGTTTACTGGATAGTAAAAACCTTCTAGTTATGAATTTGACGAAAAATCCTAAAACCACCCTATTTTATTTCATGTAAAAAAAACATATTTTTTTTAAAAACATTTGCTGGACGCAATGTGTTTATTGATTATTTTTAATAATTAATAATTATAATAATAATTTAACCGAAGACTAACCAGTAATTAATCTGAAACTTAAGTTGTATCAAATATATTTACTTTTTATATGCACCCAAAGTTTATTCTTTTCTAATAGCTTTAAACATATAAATCAATTTAAAACAATAATTAACCAATTTAACTTATATGAAGAATAAATTAACTTTCTCAGTTAGACAATGTATTTGCAATAAGCTGTGGGCGGGGGGAATTAGAAAGATATATATTCTTGTCTTGACCTTATTGCTATATTCAACAACAGCAAGTTACGCACAGACTAGAAAAAATGTAATAACAGGTATTGTTTATTATGAAGATGGTTCACCTCTTCCCGGAGCAAGTATTCTTTTAAAAGGAACAACTGCTGGAGCTAGTACAGATTTTGACGGGAGGTATACTATTTCAGCGGTTAGTGGCCAAATTCTAGTATTTTCTTATCTTGGTATGACAACATCAGAAATTGTTTATACAAATCAAAAAGAAATTAATATCACCCTAAAAGGAAAAGCAGATGAGCTAGACGAGATAACACTTGTCGCCTTTGGGAAACAAAAAAAATCAAGCGTAATTGGAGCTGTATCTACCATAAAACCCTCTGAGTTAAAAATAGCAAGCAGCAACCTTACCACTGCTCTGGCTGGTCGATTATCTGGTGTTATAGGCTTTCAGCGGAGCGGAGAGCCAGGTCGTGATAATGCAGAGTTTTTTATTCGAGGAGTTACAACATTTGGTTTCAACAGATCACCACTTATTTTAATTGATAATATAGAGTTAACCACAACTGATTTAGCTCGTTTGCAACCAGACGATATCGCTAGTTTTTCGATAATGAAAGATGCAACCGCAACCGCATTATATGGTGCAAGAGGTGCAAATGGTGTAATTTTAGTAAGCACTAAAGAAGGAAAAGAAGGGCCGGCCAAGTTGAATGTTCGATATGAAAGATCGATGTCTATGCCAACAAGATCTTTAGATATTGCAGATCCTATAACTTATATGAAATTACACAATGAAGCAATTTCCACAAGAGACCCTCTAGGGGGCAGAGCATATTCCTTAGAAAGAATTAAAATTACAGAAACTGCAAACCGCAACCAAAATGTATATCCTGCCGTAAATTGGTTTGATGAGTTGTTTGAAGAAAACACTTTCAACGACCGATTGAATTTTAATTTAAGTGGTGGTGGAAAAGTTGCACGCTATTATTTAGCAGGCACGGTGAACACCGATAATGGTATTTTAAAAGTTGACAACCAAAATAATTTTAATAATAATATAAAGTTTAAGAGAATCTCTTTGCGTTCTAATATAAATATAGATGTGACTAAAACCTCAAAAGTTACGGTGAGATTCAATGGTAATTTTGACGATTACAATGGTCCTATTGATAGTGGAGCAGACCTGTATAGAAAAGCACTAAAAACTAACCCTGTATTATATCCTAAATATTTTGAGCCAGATGCAGTGTTTGCCAATACACAGCATATTCTTTTTGGAAATGCGGGACAAAACGGAGATTATTTAAATCCATATGCTGATATGGTAAGAGGTTACAAAGATGAAAGTAGAAGTATGGTACTTGCATCTGTTCAATTAGAGCAAGATTTAAATTTTGTAACCAAAGGTTTAAACCTTCGTGTACTTGGAAACACTACGAGGGAATCCTTTTTTAGTTTAAATAGGTTTTACAATCCCTTTTATTACTCTATTGGAAGCTATGACCCAGGGATTGACCAATATTCTTTATTTGAGTTGAACCCAAATTCTGGAACCGAGTTTCTAAATTATAATGAAGGAAATAAAGTAATAACAACTTCCTTTTATGGAGAAGCAGCTTTAAATTATGATCGTACTTTTAAAGAGAAACATGCCGTAACTGGCTTGTTTGTAGGGGTTATGAGAGAGCAAAAGTTTGCAAATGCGGGCAGCCTTCAAACTTCATTGCCTTTCCGAAATATCGGTCTTTCGGGTAGATTTACCTATGCCTATGACGATCGATTCTTCTCAGAGTTTAATTTTGGTTACAACGGTTCAGAGCGTTTTGCTAAAAAAGAACGCTTTGGCTTCTTTCCCTCTGCTGGTCTCGGATGGATTGTGTCAAACGAGGCTTTTTGGGAACCGTTGAAAGATAAAATTAATAAGTTAAAATTCAAAGCAACTTACGGAATTGTTGGTAATGACGCCATTGGAAGTGAAACAGACCGTTTCTTCTATATTTCACAAGTAAATACAAATAGCGGAGGGACCTCTTTTGGAATTGATTATAATAATTTTATTCCAGGAATTGGCATAGACAGGTATCCCAATGAGCAAATTACTTGGGAGGTAGCAAAGGTTACAAATTTGGGGATAGAAATCGGCTTATTTAAAAAAATAGATATTCAGGCGGACTTTTTTAAACAATATCGATCAAATATTTTAATGGATCGTTCTCAAGTCCCCGCGACTCTTGGACTTCAAGCTCCATTGAGAGCAAATATAGGAGAAGCTTCTTCTCAAGGTTTTGAAGTGGCAATTGACTACAATGATAGTTTTAGTAACGGTATTTGGTTTTCTACAAGAGCAAATTTCACCTACGCTACTAATAAATTTGAAGTTTTTGAGGAATTAGATTATGCAAGTGCCGGTTTGCCTTGGAAATCTAGATTAGGTCAAAATATAAATCAACCTCATGGTTTAATTGCCGAAAGGCTCTTTGTCGATGCTGCAGATATTGCAAATTCTCCCATACAAACATTTGGAGATTATCTTGCGGGAGATATTAAATATAAAGATATTAATAACGATGGACTTATAGATACGAATGATGAAGTTGCCATAGGTCATTCAACAACGCCAGAAATTATTTATGGTTTTGGCGCTTCATTAGGATTTAAAAATTTAGATTTTTCTTTCTTTTTTCAGGGGTCCGCTCGATCATCTTTCTTTGTAGATGCTTTGAATACAGCTCCTTTTATAGATACCAGTCCAGATAAAATTGGAAATAACGCACTACTGCAAGTTTGGGCAGACGACCATTGGTCGGAAAACAATAGAGACTTATATGCTGCATGGCCTAGATTGTCTGATCAAGTGGTAGACAATAACAATAGGCCAAGTACTTGGTTTCTTAAAAACGGTGCTTTTTTAAGACTTAAGTCTGTTGAGTTAGGGTATACATTAAAAGAAAAAGGTGTATTGAACAAGGTAAATTTAAAAAGTATGAGACTTTATTTCAGTGGTACAAACCTTTTAACCTTTTCTTCGTTTAAATTATGGGACGTCGAAATGGGTGGTAACGGTTTAGGATATCCAATTCAAAGAGTTTTTAATATAGGTGCTAACATTAACTTCTAATTAAATCAGAATGAAAAAATATATTACAATTATATTAGTATTGATCATGTCCAGTTGTAGTGACTATTTAGATATAGTACCTGACAACTTAGCAACTATTGATATTGTTTTCAATAACAGATCTACAGCAGAACAGTTTTTATCAACCTGCTATAGTTATGTTCCAGAGCATGCACATATAGAGCAAAACTTCGCAATGCTTGCCGGAGATGAAGTTTGGTATTACGCCGAGAATGATTTTTATGTAAATAATGAAACGAGTTTCCGTTTAGCGAAAGGTTTACAAAATGCTACAGACCCATATTTAAATTACTGGGAAGGTGGCAGAGGAGCCTTTAATATGTTTGTAGCGATAAGGGATTGCAACATATTTCTTGAAAACTTAACTGACATTCCTGGATTAGATTCGAACGAAAGGAATCGATGGATTGCTGAGGTTAAAACCTTAAAAGCGTTTTATCATTTTTGGTTATTACGGATGTATGGCCCAATTCCAATAACAGATGTTAATATTCCTGTAGATGCTAGTACTTCAGAAACACAAGTAAAACGAGACCCTGTTGATGATGTGGTAAATTACATTGTCAATTTGCTCGATGAAGTAATTGCTAGTGATGGTTTATATCAAAATATATCATTCATTAACACTGATTATGGCCGTTTAACATTACCAGCTGCTAAAGCAATTAAGGCTAAAGTATTAATGTTATCTGCGAGTCCATTGTTTAATGGAAATACAGATTATGCTGGTTTTGTTGATGCAGAAGGAAATCCGTTAGTAAATCAAACGTACGCTCCCGAAAAATGGGTTGCAGCTAAAGATGCATGTCTTGATGCTATCCTAACTGCCGAAGGTTCTGGGCATAAACTTTATGCTTTTACAGGTTTATTACCTATAGGTCAATTAAATGATGAAATACGTGAAGAATTAACTCAGAGAGCAACCTTAACAGATCGTTTTAATCAAGAACAAATTTGGGGTGTTGATCGTGGTTGGACAGGAGATTTACAAGCTTGGTGTCAACCTCGTTGGACAAGTGAACATTCATCACTTTTTAATTTTTCTAAAAAATCGCATGCACCAACGCTTAATATGGTAGAAGATTATTATACTGTAAACGGTGTACCAATTGACGAAGATATTAGCTGGGATTACAGCGAACGATATGATGTGGTTTCTGTAAGTAATCAAATTGCAGACGATCATAAATATTACATTCAAAATGATGCAACAACTGCAAAATTACATACTTACAGGGAACCTCGTTTTTACGCTACAGTTGGTTTTGATGGTGGAAAATGGTTCTCATTAGAAAGCGACGATTTAGAAAATTTACCGTCGATTAATGCAAAAGCAGGACAAATTTCTGGTAAAGTTGGTTTTGAAATTTACTCCATAACAGGTTACTTTACCAAGAAGTTAGTGAATTATGAAAACGTAATTACGGTAAACAATGCAGCAATCGTAGGATACACATTTCCCATAATACGATTGAGCGATTTATACCTTATGCATGCTGAAGCTGCCAACGAGGTTAAAGGCTCTCCAGATGCTGAAGTTTATGAGTACATTCAAAAAGTAAGACATAAAGCTGGGCTAGATGTTGGATCAGACTTAGTAACCACTTGGGCAATGCATTCTAATAACCCAAGTAAGCCTGTGACAAAAGAAGGAATGCGTGATATTATAAGACAAGAAAGACGTATCGAACTTTCTTTTGAGGGGCAAAGATATTGGGATTTACGAAGAATGAAACTAGCTGGAGAGTATTTTAGTAAACCAATAAGAGGTTGGAACATAAATGGTACTGATACTGAAGGGTTTTATCAAGTAAAGAACATCTTTTTTAGAGATTTCCTTGTAAAAGATTATTTATGGCCAATTGGTCAGAATGAAATGATTAGAAATCCAAATTTAATACAAAGCCCAGGATGGTAAACAGGAGCTACAAATTAAAAAACATACACATGAAAAATTATATTAAACTAGCAATTTTTTCTTTAGGAACAGCATTGTTTATTTATGGCTGCCAAGATGAAGGGGCTCACGGACCATATGGTTCAGATGGAATTGCTCCAGGAGCGGTAATAGTTGATAATATTATTAATAAACCGGGTGGTGCAGTTATTTATTATACATCTCCTGCAGATGTTGATGTACTCTATATTAAGGCAAGTTTTGATGACGATAGAGGAAGACCTAGAGAAGTAAAAGTATCTCAAGTAATAGATTCTATTGTTATTGAAGGCTTTGGACAAGTTGGAGACTACAACATAACTCTTAATGCAGTAGATCGTGGAGAAAATATATCAACACCTATTAATGTCACAATTTCTCCATTAACACCTCCTTTACAATTAATATTTCCAACTTTAATTGGCGAAGTAGATTTTGGAGGGATAAAAGTTAGTTATGACAATCTTTTACGCGCTGAAGTATCACTAAATTTAGTGGTTTTCGACGAACTTAAAGACGATTTTGTGTATAGGGAATCATTCTTTACTAGTCAGTCTTCTGGATCTTATACCTTTAGAGGTTATCCAGCTGTGAGAAATAAATTTGGAGTGTATGTAGAAGATCGGTGGGAAAACGTTTCTGATACGATCTATTTTGAAGTAACTCCCATACCAGATGAATTTTTAGATAAATCATTATTTTCAGTATTTAAATTACAAGGAGATAAAGATTTCAATGATTTTGGGTTTAATGAAACTCAAATGTGGGATAATAGATGGGGTGACCAATGGAATTGTGGTCACAGTGATTTTTTAACCAGCTTACCTCATTATTTAACAGTTGATTTAGCTGTTAAAGCAAAATTAAGTCGTTTTAAACTATACCAACGTGGTGGTGGGGAACTATACAAACATGGTAATCCTAAGAGATTTAATATTTATGGAGTACTAGATATTAATAGTCTTCCACCCTACGATCCGAACAATCCAAACGCGGGTTGGACATTGTTAAGAGAATGTGATTCGTTTAAACCTTCAGGTTTGCCTGTTGGTCAAACAACGGCAGAAGATAATGAGTATCAAAACAAGGGTGAAGATTTTGATTTTGATGTTGATAATCTTGTTGAAGTTAAATATATCCGAATTGAAGTACTTGAAAATTGGGGAAATATTAATGGAACTGTGATTGGTGAGCTCTCTTTTTTTGGTGAGATATCAAAATAGTTAATAAAATATATAAAATATTATGAAAGTAAGATTTATAAAAATATTTGCTGCAGCTCTAGTGGCCTGCATAGCTATAATAGGTTGTAACGATATGAATTCCATTCACGAGCAATATCTTGATGGAGAACAGGTATATGCAGGGAAGTTAGATTCATTAAAAGCCTTTAGCGGCTTTGATCGCCTTAAAATTATTGGTAATACTCAATTTTTAGGAAATTCTAAAAGAGCAACAGTATCTTGGAATGATCAAACTAAAACTTTCGCTATCGATCAAATAGCAGATAATAAATTTGAAATTATTATTGACGGATTGGTTGAAAGAAATTATGAATTCGATGTTATTACAAGTGATGAAAATAACAATCAATCCGTAAAGCAAACATTACGAGGTAGAGTATTTGGCAATGTTTTTATAGGAGGACAAGCACCTAGAAGAATTGTAGAATTTGATATTTTGAATAGTACAGATTATATTGTTTGGGCAAATAGCCTAGAGTCTGAGTTTGTGATTTACACAACGGTTCGTTATGAAAATAATAGTGATACAATGACAGAAGCTGTTGTATATCCAAATGACATGTCTACACTATTAGAGGATTGGAAACCTGAAGGTCGAATAGAAATAGTATCTACTGTAGTTTCAGGTGAGAATGGTTTCGATACTGCAGATTTAGATTTAGTTGAAAGAAGATTGCCAGAAGCACCGCCCTCTGGATTAAATAAAGACTGGACACTTGCTGCTACAATTAAAGTTAGTAAGGAAAACCCAGGTGGTCCAGACGCAGGTGAAGGTTCATTAAAATTAATTGATGGTGATACTGATTCTAAATTTTTGATTTTTGACTATCCTACAGATTTCTGGATGCAGCAAGACCTTGCAAGTGAAGGTGTTGTAAATTTATACACGTTAACTTCAGGAAATGATGCAAATAGTAGAGACCCAAAAGATTGGATATTCGCTGGATCTAATAATGAAATAACTTGGGAAACTTTGGATGTCAGAACGGGTGAATCTTTTTCTGACAGAAATGAAACCAAGGAATATACCTTCGACTCTACAACACCATATAAACATTACCGTATGTATATTACGGCAAATAATGGGGACGGTCTATTCCAATTAAGTGAATGGAGATTACTGGAAAGAGATGTTCCAATAATAGATTTAACAGAATATCTATTGAAAGCATTAACTGTCAGCAAAGAGAACCCAGGTGGCTCAGATGCTGGTGAAGGTTCATCAAAAGTAGTTGATGGTGATACTAATACTAAATTTTTGATTTTTGATTACCCTACAGATTTTTGGATGCAACAAGAATTTTTTAATAAAGCGATTGCAAATCAATACACGTTAACTTCAGGAAATGATGCAGATAATAGGGATCCCAAGGATTGGGTATTGGCCGGATCCAATAATGGAACAGCATGGATAGAATTAGATACTAGAACGGATGAATCTTTCTCCAGCAGAAATGAAACCAAAGAATATACTTTTAATTCTATCACACCATATAAATACTACCGTATTTCTGTTACCTCAAACAATGGGGATGGTTTCTTCCAATTAAGTGAATGGAGATTGTTAAAAGTTCAATAATTAAAATAACCAAAGATTCTCTAAAGTTTTCCAAATTTTTTTTAGAGAATTAACAAATAACTAAACAGCTGATTTTATTTTTATGTCTTTTTAAGGCACTAAAAAATAGTTTTTTTAATTTTTTTAATTTTTTTATAATGAAGCTTCAAAACTTATATAGGGTATTTATTTTCCTGTTTATTAGTTGTACAAATTTAAATTCTCAAAACTACGCAAAGCTAGTTGACACAAAAATAGGGTCAGAAGGTAGTGGCTTAGGTTGTGGTTACAATTACATTGGAGCAAGTTATCCTTTTGGAATGGTGCAATTTACACCAAGTTTTTTTTCACCGAAAAAGGGATTTGTTATAAATCAATTAAGCGGTGCAGGCTGTCCTCACATGGGTAATGTACCTGTATTGCCTTTAGCAGGGAATATAGAAAAATCACCTAATAATATGGAAGGTTTTGACGCCTACAAAACGATTAATCAGGCTCGTGCAGGTTTTTTATCAGTAACAATGGAAGATAAAACTGAAGCTTCTTTAACAGTAAATAACCGCTCTGGTATTGCTAAATTTAAGTTTGATAAAAAGAATAAAAATGGTTCTGTAATTATTGGAGCAGGAATAAGCTCTACGTTTACGGAGAATGCAATGATTAAAATTACATCTAATAAAACATGTGAAGGTTTTGCCGATGGAGGTGATTTTTGTGGCACTAAAACACCTTATAGAATTTATTTTGCAGTTGAATTTGATAAACAAGCTTCAAAAAAAGGGACTTGGATTGAGAATGCGCTTTTAAGAGAATCACTCTATGGTTATGGAAAAAATTCTGGTGCTTACTTTACATTTAATACAGTTGAAAATCAAGAAGTTGAATATAGAATTTCAGTATCGTTTGTATCTATAGAAAATGCTAAAGAAAACTTAAAAGCAAGTAAGTTTGAAGGCGGTTTTGAAACGTATAAAAAAAATGCTGAAAAAGTTTGGAATAACAACTTATCTAAAATAGCAATTGAAACTCCAAACAAAGATAGAGCAGTTCAATTTTACACACATTTATATCATACTTTAATTCATCCAAATATTGTAAGCGATGTTAATGGAGATTATATGGGAGCCGATTTTAAAGTTCATAAAACCAAAGGCGAAGCTCAATATAGCTCATTCAGCGTGTGGGATACTTATAGAACACAAGCGCAATTAGTAGCAATGCTATATCCAAAACAAAGTAGCGATATGATGCAATCTTTAGTCGATTTTGCAGATCAAAGTGGTGGTTTTGGACGTTGGATTTTAGCCAATATAGAAACGGGTATTATGCAAGGAGATCCAACACCAATTCTTATCGCAAATTCTTATGCATTTGGAGCAACCAATTTTAACTTGATTGATGCTTATAAACACATGAAACGTGGTGCAACCATTCCACTATTGCGTTCTCAGAATCAAGAAATACGTCCAAATTTAACTGAGTATTTAAGAGATGGACACACTTTTGCGTCTATGATGCTAGAATACACTTCTGCAGATTTTGCTATAGGTCAGTTTGCTTTACAAGCCATCAATAATAAAGAAGATGCTGAGGTTTTTATTGATAAATCTCAAAACTGGAAGAATATCTACAACCCAAAAAATAACTGGTTAAATTCTAGATATCCTAACGGAAAATGGAAAAATATCAATCATGATTGGCGTGAGGCAACCCACAAAAATTATTTTTGGATGGTGCCTTATAATCTTGAAACATTAATTGATACTATTGGAGGGAAACAAGTCGCCGAAAAAAGATTAGACACACTTTTTAAAAGGTTAGATGCATCTTATGAGGATGATTGGTTTGCATCAGGCAACGAACCCAATTTTCAAGTACCTTGGATTTATAATTGGACAAATACACCTTATAAAACATCAGAAGTAGTTCATAGAATTCTTAATAATATTTATAATAGTAAATCAAATGGATTACCTGGAAACGACGATTTAGGAACTATGGGAGCTTGGTATGTTTTTGCTTCTGTTGGATTATACCCAATGATACCAGGTGTTGGTGGTTTTTCTGTAAATACGCCTCAGTTTAAAAAGGTAACCATAACGTTTCCTAAAGGAAAACTTATTATTAACGGAGGATCTACAGAATTACATTATATCAAATCCTTAAAATGGAATAATAAAAACTATACAGATACCTGGCTCAATTGGGAAACCATAAAAAAAGGAGGCACATTAGATTTTATAACATCAAAAGTACCTCAAAAATATTGGGGTAAAAATCAAACACCACCAAGTTTTAATTAATAGAAAAAATAATCAAAAAAAATGAAATTAAACTACTCACATAAAACAATTCTACTAGTATTAGGCTTTATAGTTACAATAATATCCTGTCAAACTACTAATATTAAAAAGGGTACTAAAAGCGAATTAGATTTAACACAATTTGTAGATCCGTTTATAGGTTCTAGTGGTCATGGACATGTGTTTGTTGGAGCAAACGTTCCTTTTGGAGGCGTACAAGTTGGTCCAAGTAATTTTAACAAAGGTTGGGATTGGTCTTCTTCTTACCACTATACAGATAGTATCGTTAAAGGATTTACACATTTAAATTTAAGTGGAACAGGAATGACAGATTTATCAGATTTTATTGTAATGCCAGCTACTGGGAAACTTAAAGTGTGGGCAGGAAATCAAAATCATCCAGATGATGCATATGCGTCTTTTTATTCAAAAGAAACAGAAGCTGTAAAACCAGGTTATTACACAGTGGTTTTAGACGATTATGATATTAAAGTAGAATTAACAGCTTCAGAAAGAGTTGGAATGCATAGGTATACGTTTCCAAAATCAAAAAAATCAAGAGTTATTATTGATTTATCTGAGGGTAATTCTGATATCACTGTAGATACGTACATCAAACAAATAAATGAAACCACTTTTGAGGGGTACCGCTTTTCAAAAGGTTGGGCAGCAGATCAAAGAGAATACTTCACACTAATTATTTCTAAACCCGTTTCAAATTTTGTGATTTATGATAGAAATGATAAAATTGAAGGTACTGAAAAGAAAGGAAATTACGTAAAAGGGTTTTTAGAATTTGAAACTTCTGAAAACGAAGTAATTCAAGTTAAAATGGGCGTTTCTCCCGTGAGTTCTAAAAATGCGTTAGAAAATATGAAAGCTGAAATTCCACACTGGGATTTTGATGAAATTGTAAATCAAGCTGACGAAAAATGGAACAAAGAATTGTCTAAAATCATTATTGAAACACCAGATTTAAGTAAGAAAAAAATATTTTATACAGCAATGTATCATACTATGATTGCTCCAAACTTATTTAGTGACGTTAACGGACAATATAGAGGCACTGATAAAAAAGTGTACGATAATCCAGAATTCACAAATTACACATTGTTTTCTCTTTGGGATACTTATAGGGCAGCGCATCCTTTATACACAATTATGCAGCCAGAAAGAATGAGCGATATAATAAATTCTATGTTGGCAATTTTTGAACAACAAGGAAAACTACCTGTTTGGCATCTACGTGGAAATGAAACCAATACAATGCCAGGTTATAGTGCAATTCCTGTTATAGTAGATGCTTGTTTAAAAGGTTTTGAAGGAATAGATGTTGAGAAAGCCTACAATGCTATAAAAATTTCAGCAACTGGCGATTTTGAGCCAGGTATTAAAGATTTAATGGAGTTTGGTTATATACCAGCAGATCACGGACCTGAATCTGTAGCAAGTGCGATGGAATATGCTATTGCAGATTGGGCAATTTCTAAATTAGCGGAGAAATTAGGCAAAACTGAGGATGCAATATATTTTGCAAAAAGAGCCAAAGCCTATACGCAATATTTTAATAAAGAAACTGGGTTTATGAGAGGTAAATTGGCAGATGGATCTTGGAGAACACCTTTTGATCCAGTGTCGGCTCAACATCGTGTAAACGACTATTGTGAAGGAAATGCGTGGCAGTATTTGTGGTTAGTGCCACAAGATCCAGAAGGATTAATTGAATTATTGGGTGGCGATAAACCTTATATAAAAAAATTAGACGAATTGTTTAGCATATCCTCAGAGCAAGAAGAAGGCGCTTCAATAGATATTACAGGATTAATTGGACAGTATGCTCACGGAAATGAACCAAGCCACCATACAACCTATATGTATGCGTATGCAGGAGCACAATATAAAGTTTCAGATAATGTAGATTATATTTTAAATGAATTATATACAGATCAACCAGATGGTTTAAGTGGAAATGAAGATTGTGGACAAATGTCAGCGTGGTATATTCTTTCTTCCATGGGTTTCTATTCAGTAAACCCTGCTAATGGGATGTATGTTTTTGGGAGACCATTATTTGATAAAGCATCAATTAAATTACCCGAAAATAAAGTGTTTACAGTAGAAACTGAAAATAACAATAGAAAAAACATGTATATACAATCGGTTACTTTAAATGGTGAGAATCATACAAAAGCATTCATTACTCATAAAGATATCACTAAAGGAGGAACCTTAAAATTTGTTATGGGAAGTAAACCAAATCTAGAATTCGGTAAAAAAGATGAAGATCGTCCAAAATCTATAGTGTATTAATTAAAATAGCAAACTAAATTTCATGAGATTAGAAAGAATATTTTTGCTCCTATTTGTGGCAATCACTATAAAAATACAAAGCCAGAATCAACAAAAAACGAATGTTTCTTATGTTGATTTTGTAAACCCTTTAGTTGGTAGTGACTCTTCATTTGATCTTTCAAACGGGAACACGTATCCGGCAATTGCAACACCCTGGGGTATGAATTTCTGGACACCTCAAACTGGTGAAATGGGAAATGGTTGGTCCTATACTTACGATGCATATAAGATAAGAGGATTTAAGCAAACACATCAACCAAGTCCTTGGATAAACGACTATGCTGCTTTTTCTTTATTCCCAGAAACTGGAGCGTTGAAAATAAATGAAGATGAACGCGCTTCATGGTTTTCGCACAAAGCAGAAGTAAGTAAACCAAATTATTACAAAGTATATTTAGCAGATTATGATGTTACAACCGAAATTACGCCAACAGAACGTGGCGCTCAGTTTCAATTTACATTTCCAAAATCTGATAAAGCACATATTTTAGTTGATGGTTTTTTTAAGGGGTCAATGGTGAAAGTGATTCCTGAAGAACGTAAGATAATTGGATATTGCCGAAACAATTCTGGTGGTGTGCCTGATAATTTCCATAACTATTTTGTCATTTATTTTGATAAAGATTTTGAAGCGATTCAAACTTGGAATAGCAAAGAAAAAGAAACGGTTGATAATAGTAAATTAAGCAATTCTTTAGAATCTGAAGGGTTTCATGTAGGCGCAGCGATATCCTTTAAAACAAAAGATGGGGAAAAAGTTACTGCTAAAGTAGCATCCTCTTTTATAAGTCTAGAACAAGCTGAATTAAATTTAAGTCGTGAAATAGGGAACGACACTTTTGAGCAAACAAAATCTAAAGCAGAAAATCTTTGGAATACCGAATTAGGCAGAATTGAAGTTGATGGCGGATCGCTAGAACAAAAGAGAACATTTTATACAGCCTTATATAGAGTCTTGTTATTTCCTAGAAAGTTTTATGAGATTAATGCGAATAACCAAATTGTACACTATAGTCCTTATAATGGGCAGGTACTTCCCGGTTATATGTTTACTGATAATGGTTTTTGGGACACTTTTAGAGCTGTTTTTCCATTTTTCACAATTATGTATCCAGACTATTTGAGTCAGGTTATGCAAGGTCTTGTAAATACCTATAATGAAAGCGGTTGGTTACCAGAATGGGCAAGTCCTGGTCATCGAGATTCTATGATTGGGTCTAACTCTGCAATAAACATTACAGATGCTTATTTAAGAGGAATTAGAGGGTTTGATATTGAAACTTTATACGAAGCAGTTAAAAAGAACAGTAATCATAAAGGACCATTAAATTCAGTTGGCCGTTTCGGTTCGGAGTATTATAATGAATTAGGTTATGTACCTTACAATGTTGGTGTTAACGAGAATGCCGCACGTACTTTAGAATACGCTTTCGCGGATTGGAGCATAGCACAATTAGGAGAAGCATTAAATAAACCACAGTCAGAAATTAATTTATTTAAACAACGAAGTTTAAACTACAAAAATGTATTCGATCCAGAAATTGGTTTTATGCGTGGAAAAAATAAAGATGGTTCATGGGCAAAAACATTTACTCCAGATAAATGGGGTGATGCTTTTACAGAAGGTTCTTCTTGGCATTGGACCTGGTGTGTATTTCATGACCCTATTGGGCTAGCCGAATCTTTTGGAGGCATAGAAAAAATGCGCAATCGTTTAGATGAAGTTTTTACAACTGAACCAACGTTTAATGATTCTTACTACGGACAGCAAATTCATGAAATAACAGAAATGATTGTTGGAGATATGGGGCAATATGCACATGGAAATCAACCTGTACAACATGCTATATATTTATATAATTGGCTTGACCAACCGTGGAAAACTCAAAAACGTGCTAGAGAAATTATGAGTAAATTATATTCTTCTGCCCCAGATGGTCTGTGTGGTGATGAGGATAATGGTCAAACTTCTGCTTGGTATGTGTTTTCTGCAATGGGTTTTTATCCTGTTACTCCTGGGACTGGAGAATATGCTATAGGAAGCCCATTATTTAAGAATATAAAAATTCATCTTCAAAATGGAAATACAGTTGAAATAGATGCATCTAAAAATTCAAAAGAGAATATTTTTATAAATAAGATTACTAAAAACGGTAAAAAATACTCTAAAAGTTATATCACTTTTGATGATTTAATGAACGGCTCTAATTTTTCATTTGACATGATTGATACACCGAATAAAAAATTAAATACAACAAAAGCTTCTAGACCTTATTCTATGAGTTCAGAAAATAATTAAAGTTACTAAAGACCAAGTATGAAAAACGGGATATCAGAAGATAATCAAAAAATACCAATAGTTTCAAAACAAGTATTAATTCCATTTATATTGGTTACATCGCTTTTCGCCTTATGGGGTTTTGCTAATGCCGTAACCGACCCAATGGTAAATGCTTTTAAAAAAGTGTTAGAATTATCAAACACACAAGCATCTTGGGTACAAATGGCATTTTATGGAGGATACTTTTGTATGGCATTGCCAGCTGCAATGTTTATGCGCAAATACTCGTATAAAGTTGGTGTACTTATTGGTTTAGCTTTATATGCAGGTGGCGCTTTGTTATTTTACCCTGCTGCTATTACAGAGCAATTTTGGTTTTTTTGTTTAGGATTGTACATCTTAACTTTCGGGTTGGCGTTTTTAGAAACGGCGGCAAATCCTTATATATTGGCAATGGGCGCCAAAGAAACAGCAACACAGCGTTTAAATTTAGCACAATCAGTAAACCCAATTGGTTTAATTGCTGGTTTGTTGATAGCGAAATACTTTATCTATGACAAATTACAATCGGATGATATTGCAGATTTCAGCACTTTGGATGAAGCTAAAAGAACACTAATAAAAATATCAGATTTAGCAGTAATTCGAGATCCTTACGTGGTTTTAGGTTTAGTGATTTTAGCGGTTTTCGTACTCTTTTTAATCGTTAAAATGCCGCAGTCTAAAGCAGAAGGTAATATGCCTAGCCTTCGAAAAACCTTTAGTGAATTAGGGAAAAATAAAAGATATGTTTTTGGTGTAGTTTCTCAAATACTTTACGTTGGGGCACAAATTATGACTTGGACCTATATTTATCAATATGCAGAAGCTATAGATTTAGCCAATGTTAATGTTGAAGGCTATGAAAAAGTAGATGTATTCTTTTATCAATTATTGGCATTTATATTATTTACAGTTGGGCGTATTATTGGTACAGCAATGCTTCGTTATATGAATGCTGGAAAATTACTGATGTACTTTGCTTTATTAGCAGCAGCCTTTGCTGCAGGCACTATATTTATTCAAGGTATGTTGGGATTATATTGCTTAGTGGGTATTTCTTTTTGTATGTCCCTAATGTTCCCTACTATTTATGGTATTGCACTAAATGATTTAACCGAAGAACAATCTAAAGTTGGTTCAGCTGGATTAGTAATGGCAATTGTAGGAGGTGCTTTATTACCAATGCTTCAAGGTATTATTATTGATACTGGTGGCAATGGTGTTGCAGACACGACAATAATGGGGGTTTCTGAAGTTAACTTTTCATTCATTCTACCTATCTGTTGTTTTATATTAATAGCCTTCTATGGACGTTTTGCATTTAAAAAGTTAAACGGATAGTTCTTCAAAAAAACTGATATTTGTAAAATTAACATCAACAATTTAAACACTTAAAGAGTATGCTAAAAAAATCACTTTTAAGTTTTATCTTCATTTTAAGTTTTTTACTTCAGAGTAATGCACAAAACAATCCGCTAGAACTAAACGCTTTGTTTTCAGATCATATGGTATTGCAGCAAAACTCTGATGTTGCTTTTTGGGGAACATATTTGCCAAATGAAAAAGTAATTATTTCTGGAAGTTGGGGAAGTAATGTTAAAGTTAAAACTAACGAAAATGGACATTGGAAACTTAATTTACCAACACCAAAAGCAGGCGGTCCGTTTACCGTAAATATTTCAACAAATACAGATAATAAGGTGCTAAAGGATGTTATGATAGGAGAAGTTTGGCTTGCTTCAGGTCAATCTAATATGGAAATGCCACTTAAAGGATGGCCTCCAAATGATGCTATTTATAATTCTGAAGAAGAAATATTAAAAGCGAATTACCCAAATATTAGAATGTTTACGGTTCAAAGAAAAATATCTTTAGATCCTTTAGAAAATATACAAGGAAATTGGCAAACTACAATACCAGAAAAAGCAAAGAATTTTAGCGCTACTGCATATTTTTTTGCAAGAAGACTATATAAAGAATTAAATGTCCCAATTGGTATTATTCATTCAAGTTGGGGGGGTACTCCAGCAGAATCTTGGACAAGTAAAGCTAAGCTAAAAACGATAGGAGATTTTGATGATGCTTTAGAGCAGATTGACTCAAAAAACCATAAAAAAACTATTGATAATTGGTTTTATAAATGGAATTCAATTAAAATACCAACATCAAATAAAGGATGGAAAACATTAAAATTCAAAGATTTAGAAGCTTCTAAAATAGATTTCGACGATTCTAATTGGTCTTATAAAAAATTACCTGGGCGCTTTGATAATATTACTGAAGGTGAAGTTGATGGCGCAATCTGGTTTCGTAAAAGTATATTTATTGATGACCTAAGTACTGACTACACCTTAAGTCTTGGAGCTATTGACGATATGGATGCAACCTTTGTAAATGGGCATTATGTTGGTGGATTTCATGGAAGTGGACATTCTGAGACAAAACGTGAATTTACGATTCCTAAATCTATTTTAATAAATGGAAAAAACACTATTGCTATTCGTGCTATTGATGCTGGTGGCCCTGGTTCTTTTTCTGGAGATCTAATTTTAACAAGTCCGAAAGGAAATGGTATTACTTTAAATGGAAACTGGAAATATAAGCTTGTTGCAGAAATCCATAAAAATCGATTTTATGTTTATGATTTGAATACAGATTTTAAAGAACGAGCATCCATAACAAAAATGCACTCTAACCTACCAAGTGTGTTGTATAATGCGATGATTCACCCCTTGTTGCCTTACACTATTAAAGGAGTAATTTGGTATCAAGGAGAATCTAATGTTGGCAGAGCAGCACAGTATCAGCGCTTATTCCCTGCAATGATTGAAGATTGGAGAAACCAATGGAATTATGATTTCCCTTTTTATTTTGTACAGATTGCACCTTTTCAGTATCACTCAAATAATAATGTAGGTTTAGATAAATCTCAAAAATTAAGAGATGCACAGCGGTTATCATTAAGTACTAAAAAAACAGGTATGGTCGTTACTTTAGATATTGGTAATTTCAATAATATTCATCCTGCTAATAAGCAAGATGTAGGTTTTCGATTAGCAGGTTTAGCGCTATCGAATGATTATGGAGAGGAGATCGTATCGTCCGGACCTTTATTTAAAAATGTAAATGTTTTTGAAGATAAACTTATTATTGATTTCGATTTTAAAGGTAGCGGATTAATTGCAAAAGGTAATTTATATGGTTTTGAAATTGCTGGGGTAGATAAAAAATTTGTCCTTGCAGATGCTAAAATTGTAAATAATAAATTAGAAATTAAAGCACCCACAGTTAAAAAGCCAAAGTATGCTCGATATATTTGGAAAGATAAAGCTGTTCCTAGTCTTTTTAACATAGAAGGCTTGCCTGCCTCATCTTTCACTACTCTTGAGTAATTTAAATTTATGATGAAAAAGAAACAGCTACTTATTGTTTTTATTCTGTTTATAGCTATTTTTTTTGCTTTTGGAACACTTCTAAATAAATATAATAAGGACTTTTGTTTATTAAAAATTGATACTAAAAACGGACTTAATTATAATGGTTTAAGAACTCAAAATGAATCCGTTTTAGTAAAAACACTTTTACTTAATAAGTGGTTAAGTGTGCCAAAAATACATAAAAGTTCGTATTGCACATTGCGCCATAATTTAATTTCTAAAATTGTTGATAGAACTGCAATTCCAGAAAAAAAACTTATCAGATTACCTGATGAAGAGCTGTCTTCGATAGCTTTAACCTATGGTTTCTTTTTAAAATCTGAAATTAAAACTATAAAGACATTAAAACTGATGTCACGACAAGAGTTATTGCAAATACTTATTCAGATTAACAAAGAGCAAACGACATATTCAACTTCCTATTTGAAAGATTTTTCTATGGAAGAAAATTTAAGAATAGCGTATCAATGGTGGTTGCCTCAAAAAAATGCATCACTAATAACTCATATAAATGAAATTGCTATTGACAAAGCCTCTTTTCAAGTAAAAGACAATCATCAACGCGCTACCGAAGTGTTAAGAATTGTAAAAGCAGACGAAGATGATTTTAAATACCTTGGTGTATATCATAGTATGATTTCTAGAAATCATTTTAAATTATATTTGGCAGGAAGTAATGACTTGAAATTTTGGACACGGATTACCAGTCTTGGAGATCGGTTACATCAAGGTGACATAAAAAAGTGGGGAAACGGCTATTTATTAGTTAATGAAGAAGATAAAAAAGAAGGCTCTAATAATATAAAGGTTAGATTTTATGAATCGTATAAAGACTTATGTGCCAATCAATCTAAAAATAATATTTCATTAAGTAGAACATTTTCATCTTTTGCTGAAGGTACTCCAGATATTAGAGAGATACACGGTAAAAATCCTGAAGATTCTCATTTGCTTTTGGGTTTTCACTATTTTAATAATAAAGATGTAGATTATCAAGCGATAGGGATTTTAAAAGATTTTAAATATTGGAAAACTTGGAAAGATATTATCACTAACAAAAATATTATTGAGATGGGTTTTAAAGGTAATATAGGGGGTCGTTATAGTTTTAATAATCTAGGACAAACTTATGTTTTACAAGAGGCACAAATTAAAAAAAACGATTTTAGTACATGGCGACTTTTAATTGGCGCTGATGCCCATTATACGAAATTAAATATAAAAACTCCAAAAGGATCTCAATCTTTTGCAAATCCAAGTATTACAAAAAATGAAAACGATGTATTTGTAATTTCTACTTTTTTACCAACAGAAGGTAATAAAAAACAGGAGAATGGACAGCTGATATATACTTTTAAATATAATGGTAATAAGTAATATTAATTAATTTTTATTTAAAATTTTTGATCTTTTTTTTAAAACTTCACTAAAAGTATGTGGGAAATCGTCACCCATTAACCTCTTGTAATTTAAAATAAACTTATTAAAATGTTTTTTAGCTTTATCGGTCATCCCCATTTTATTAAATGCGTGTAATTTATAATAAAAAGCTATCTCGCTTATAGGGTCTACATTAAATAAAATATCCGTCAACCCTATTACAGAAATATATTCTCTTTCTTTATACAATCGTTTTAATTGACCTGGAATCAATTCTTCTATTTCAAATTCAAAGTTTTTCTTTGTTTTATCAAAACATTCATCATTTATAGATTTTAAAAACTTTCCAGATCTTGTTATTTGTACAAGTTTAGTTAGTGAATTTATATCTAAAGAATCTTGTTTTACACATTTTAGTTGTTTAACGAAATCAAAATAATCGCAATAAAAAGTGTCTCCGAATTCAATAAAAAAGTGACCAAAAGAATATATAACCTCAATATCATTGAGTTCTCTTAAAACATTTCTTAATTGATTTAAGGTTACGTTTTTTAAATTTTTAGCCTTTTGATGTGTACTATCTGGCCAAAGTGTAGTATGTAATTGTTCGGATGTTATTCCTGTTTGTTCTTCGTCTTTACTATTAAAGAATAAATATAAAAATAACTGTTTGATTTTTGGGCTAAACAAATAAGATATGTCTTTTCCGTTTTTACCTATTACCGTAAAGTTACCAAAAATTGAAACTGAATTTGATTCTTTAGCGAGTAGTTTTTCATCGAAATTAAATTTTTTAATAATTTCAACCTGATCTAAAATAATTTTCTTTTTTTCTTTTTTTCTTTTTAAAAGATAAAAAGAAAAAAATATGAGAAGAAAACAAATTAACAACATTATAAGAACAAAACCTTTGCTAATACTTGCTGTTCTTGTTGGATTATAAATAACTGATTTTGAAATAGGTGGTGCATTTAATGAATAGATGTTAACTTTGTTTGAACCGTCTAATTCAAACTCTTGAGCAACACAAAAAAGTTCTTCAGTATCTTTATTAAAATATAAATTAGCATTGGTTCGAATCCTTTCAGAAATCATAGGGATAGAATCACCTAGTATCTCATATTCTCCATTATTTATATCATATTTATATAATTGAAGATATGTTGAGGCTATATATTCTGGATATGATAGTGTGTAAAATGCTTTAGAATCTTTGGTTAAAACCATATTTCTACTAGAAACTATTTTGATGTCTTCGCGTTTAGTATCCCAAATTTTTTTTATATTTTTAGTTTGTAGATTTACTTTGTAACAATCGTAATAATAAGTTTTACCTATGCTTTGGTCGCCTGTTTTATTACCCATACCACCAAACAATAAAATTTCATTTTCATTAAATTTTGTTAATCCAGAAAAATATCTTGGTGTAATAGTATCTCCTTTAAAAAGTTGTAGATTCCATGTATTAGTGTTTAAATTGAACGCGTTAAAACTATTTGTAAGTCTCTGGTTTCCAAATCCTCCAAAAACAATTAGTTCGTTTTTTTCTTTATTAATAAATGAATTGTGGTGATGCCTTTGTGTAGTTAATTGTTCTGTGCTATTTATATTCCAATATAAACTATCTAAATCTAAATTTGCGATGGTAGCTTTGCCACCAGGAACATCATTAACTTCATAAACATATAACTTATCAGACTGAGAGTTATATGTACTTGTTCCCAAACGCATAGGAACTGGCAGTTCGTTTTTAAATACATTTTTAATTGTTTCTTCTTTTCTGAAATTATATTCTTGTAAAGAATCTGCATTAACAAAAATAAATCTTTGTTTTTTTTCATCAAAAGTTACTGAGGTTACTTTTTTTGAAGAAAAAGAATATCTAGATTTCCAATGATAAGAATCGCTTATTAACCAATTAGCGTGAGAAACTTTACCATAACGTTCTCCTTTAATATCAAAAACATCTTCACCTTGGCTCTCATTAAAATTAAAAATATAATCTTTCTCACCATTTTTAAATTTTAATCTTTTAATACTCATTGAAGGCACTTCAATAACACTTTCGTGTTTACCAAAATAAATTTCTGGAGCAATACTATTTTCAAATACACACTCTTTATATACGTTGCTTTCATTATTTACCAGTAATTGAATGTTATTTTCTTTTGAATTAAAAATTAACTTAATGTCAATCCATTCTTTCGAGCCTAAAAACTCTTCTTTAATAGGAATTGTAAAAATATTTTTTACTGCATCTAAATTGAATTTTATCTGTCCAGAATTATCCGAAGTGTTAATGTATGAGAGCGAGTAAGAGTTTTCGCTATTTTTATTTTTAATTGAAAAGATATAACCAACGCTTAAAGGATTATTTATGGATAAGCTAAACTCAAAACTAAACTCATTAGTAAATTTTGGTTGATTATATTCAAAGACATTGTAAGATGTTCTATTAGAGATCAAATTATCATTAGATTTAAATTCTAACCCTTGAGCTATTAGTAAGTTGGGAATTAAAATAATAGTAATAAGTAATAATTTAAATAGGTTTTTACACATGGGAAGTGCTATTTTTTTTGGATAGAATTATTAGAGAACATGAATATAATTAAATATTTCTAATCAAAATAAAATATTAGTGAATTTTATCTTAAATATGAGGTTTAAATGTAAAAAACATGGCTTTTTTTTATTAATTTTTTAATTGTTTTTTCTTTGAAAGGAGTTACCTTTAATACAATAATATAAGGATTTTTACATTTACATAATTTAAAATTTTAATTAGAAATGAGTGTTTATTTTAAAAAAAACGTATCAAAAAAAGTTTTTAAATTGATGAGTTTACTTTGTGTTTTATTCCTATTTATTTCTAAATCACAAGCTCAAAATTTAAGTAAAATCGAAGAAAGTGTTAACGTAAAAATAGATAGTATCATAGTACTTCTAACTTTAGAGGAAAAAATAGCAATGTGCCATGCGCAATCCAAATTTAGTTCACCAGGTGTTCCTCGATTAGGTATTCCAGAATTATGGATGTCGGACGGTCCACATGGTATTCGTGCAGAAATTAATTGGGATAATTGGGATTATGCCAATTGGAGTAACGATTATATAACGGCGTTTCCTGCTTTAACATGTTTGGCGGCTACTTTTAATCCGGATTTATCAAAACAATACGGGGTAAGTTTAGGGGAAGAAGCACGATATAGAAAAAAAGATGTTTTACTGGGGCCAGGAGTAAACATATATCGCACACCTTTAAATGGTAGAAATTTTGAATATATGGGAGAGGATCCATTTTTAGCTTCAACCATGGTTGTGCCTTATATTCATGGCATACAACGAAGTGGTGTTGCCGCATGTGTAAAACATTATGCCCTTAACAATCAGGAACATTGGCGTGGACATATAAATGTAGAAGTAAGTGACAGAGCATTGAACGAAATTTATTTACCCGCTTTTAAGGCTGCGGTAATAGATGGTAAAGCTTGGTCTTTAATGGGAGCTTACAACAAGTTTAGAGGAGAACACTGTAGTCATAATCAAGTTTTATTGAATGATATTTTAAAGAATACATGGGATTTTGATGGTGTTGTAATTTCAGATTGGGGCGGAACACATAACACGATGCAATCTATTTATAATGGACTAGATATTGAGATGGGAACCCCTTCGGATAATAACCTTTCTAAAAGATTTGCCTACAATAATAATTTTTTAGCACACCCGTTTTTAGAAAAAATAGTTGCTGGAAAAGTTGATGAACGGATTTTAAATGATAAAGTAAGAAGAATACTGAGATTAATCTACAGAACTTCTTTAAATAAAAACCGCCCTTTTGGGAGTATTAATAATAAGGCACATTTAAATACAGCTTATAAAGTTGCTACAGAAGGCATTGTTTTATTACAGAACACCAATGATTTTTTACCAATAGATGCCTCAAAAAAAATAACTATAGCAGTTATTGGTGAAAATGCAACGAAACAAATGACTATTGGTGGTGGTTCTTCAGAATTAAAAGCGGCAATCGAAATATCACCTCTTGACGGTTTGCGTAAACAATTTAAAAATGCAACCATAATACATTCTTTAGGGTACACTTCTAAGGTTGACAAAGAAAAAGGTAATAAAGACTTAAAAAAAGAAGCTTTATCTGTCGCAGAAAAAGCAGATGTTGTTTTGTTTTTTGGCGGCTTAAATAAAAACAACTCTCAAGATAGCGAAGGTGCAGACAGGCAGCAGTATAGTCTTCCATATAGTCAAGACGATCTAATAGAAGAGATTACCAAGGTTAACAAAAATATAGCCGTTGTTTTAATTAGTGGAAATGCGGTAAGTATGCCTTGGCGTTCTAAAGTGAAATCAATTATGCAATCATGGTACCTTGGCAGCGAAGCTGGACATGCTTTGGCTTCAGTTTTGAGCGGAGATGTAAACCCTTCGGGAAAACTTCCTTTTTCATTTCCTAAAAAACTATCTGATAATGCTGCCCATTTTTATGGCGAATTATCATACCCTGGAGATGGCATAACACAATATTACAAAGAAGATATTTTAGTAGGATATCGTTGGCACGACACAAAAAAGATAATTCCTCAGTTTGCATTTGGGCATGGACTTTCTTATACTTCATTTAAACTATCTGATGTTATAACTGATAAAAAATCATACACTTCAAGCGATACCATTAAAGTGAGTTGTGTCGTCACAAATATTGGTAATGTTACTGGTGCAGAAGTAGTACAAGTTTATTTAGGAAAAGTAAATTCTAAAGTAAAAAGAGCGATTAAGGAACTAAAAGGATTTAAAAAAATAGATATTTTAAAAGGTGATTCTAAAAAAGTAGATATTTCTATTGAAGTTGATAAACTCGCTTTTTATGATGAGACTATCTCTAATTGGAATATTGAAAAAGGAGATTATATAATATACATTGGAAATGCATCTGATAATATTTTAAAAGAAATTATAATAACAGTTCTATAAGGTTATTTCTTAATAACCTTATAGCTGTTAGTTTTATTTGATACTCTATCTATAGTTTTAATAAGATAAATACCAGTAGGTAAATTATTCATATTAATAATCTTCGATTGGGTTTTAATAACAGACCGACCAAGAACATTAATAACAGTTGTATTTAACTCACCTTCATATTTAATATTTAAGCTAGAAGTTACTGGGTTGGGAAATATCAAAACATCAAAATATTCAGTCACAGGATTAATACTTAAAGTGGTTGTAGAAGCTGAAACTGTAACAGATTTTAGGTTTATTAGACTGTTAAAGTTATAAGTAACTTGATGATCATCTGAATCTTCATCAGTGTAATTATTCCACAGATCTGTATCACCTTTTACTTGCAATACGGCATCGTCATGTGTTACGGTTCCCATGTCAACATCGTCATAATAATAAATAATTTTTCCTGTAAAATCGTTAATAGCTGAAGTAAAATTAAACACTCTTGCCATACTTTCGCTGGGAGCAGAACCTAAAGCTTCTAAAGACCTAGTCGCTGTATTATCAGCAGTAATTGCATAGTCGACATTAGGTGTTAATTTCATCCCTTTTAAATTAAGCGACGCATGGGCTTTGATAATAATTTGTCCGCCATTTTCTAATTGAATAATTTTAGGCTCGGTATTATCGCTATCATTTCCCGGTGGATTTCCAGAACTTCCAGCGTCTCCACTCCCGGGGTTTGCAGCATTTAATTGATTAACCACACCCATAGAATCTCCAAGTTCATAAAAATCAACAGTAATAAAATTCGGAAACTTGTTTTTTGATTGTTGGCATTGCGTAACATGATCTATAAAGTATGGACTTGAGTTTGCCATTAAAGCATTTGAGGCATTTCCTGTGCCTGTTCCAGAAGTTACAAAGTGGTTAAAAATAAACAAATTGTTTGCCGGGTTTCCTCTATTATAATCACAATTAATACTTCCGTAATTATTCTCTACAGCAAAATCCCAAACATAATGATACCAGGCTTGACTTGATGAAGCATCATTTTTATCAGACAAAACTACTAATCGTTTGTTGGTGTCAATCATGGTTTGTAAAGTTGGCCAAGGCGAAAAAGTATTCTGGGTGTGCAGGTAGTTAGCTAAACCGGCTTGAATCATATCATTTTCAATGGCATTTGCAGTCGTATAACATTCTAAAATAATAGTAACTATTTCATTTGGGTTATTATCTAAAAAAATTTTAATTTCGTTTAAATAGGTTGATAATAGTTCTGAGCCTAAAAACGAAAAACCGTGATACACAACGGATGTTCCGTTATCATCATAAACATCAATCATCAATCCACGCACACCAGCATTAAGTTGTGTTTCAATGTTGGTGTTGTGATTTGGGAAACTAAAGCCGTCTTGTCCTGAATTAAAAGCATTGTGTGTAGTTAGGTATGCTACTTCATCATATCTTTTGTTACATGAATCTGAAGCACCATTACATTGACTAAAGCTATTTGTTGTAAAAAAAAAGCACAAAATGAATCCTATAAAACAGGATACGTATTTAGACATTTAGGATGATTTTTTTCTACTTAATTCAGTGAATGATTTGATCGTTTTCATAACCATTTATTGTTTAATAATTTTATAGCTGTTTGTTTTATTGAGTACATTATCTATGATTTTAATAATGTACACACCTGACGGCATTGCCTTCATATCAATAGACTTTGAATTGGTTGATAAAACTTTTCTGCCTAAAGAATCATATACTTTCGTTTCAAGATTACCTTGGTATTGAATTTGAAGTATTGAATTTACAGGATTAGGAAAAAAGGAAATCTTCATTTCTTCAGTGAGCCTTTCTATACTTAAAGTTGTAGCTGTAGCAGAAGCAGTAATCGATTTTAGTTTGATAGGACTCGTAAAAGTGTAAGTTACTTTGTTGTTGTTTGAATCTTCATCTGTATAAGATGTCCACGTATCTACATCATTTTTAACTTGTAAAACAACATCATCATGGGTGATGTCTCCCATATCTCCATCATCATAATAGTACGTAATTTTACCTGTAAAATTGGCAGTAGCAGAAGCAAAATTATAGACTCTTGCTATACTAGTATTTGGTACAGAGCCTAAAGCGGTTAAAGATCTTGTTGCTGTATTATTTGCTACAAGCGTATGATTAGTGTTTGGTTTTAATACCAAGCCTTTTAAATTAAGAGACCCATTCGCTTTTATTATAATTTGTCCGCCATTTTCTAATTGAATAATTTTAGGATCGGTATTATCGCTTCCATTTCCTGGAGGGTTACCACCATCTGGAGGGTTACCATTATCTGATAAATCTTGAATTGGAAAGTTACTAAAATTCACTAATTCTAAACTATTGTCATTGGTAATATTAAGCGCACTATTGGCTAATTTTCCAATAAATGAAATCGTTGAAGTTCTCCCAAATCCAGGGTAAGTAGAAAGTGTAAATATAATTTTACTTCCTGAAATTTGTACATTAGTGATGGATGCAGTACCCACATTACGCATTGTAAAATCCTGTTGAATATTAGCGAGACTTGTACCGTTTAATTGTAAAGGTGTATCTGTTTCAATTTCTAAAGAAGTTGGGCTCATTAGTTTCGCAGATAATATCATTGGTGCATCAATAGCTTGTGTTGTAGCTTCATTATAAATATCTCGTTTTACAAGTGGATAAATTCTTGTTGCAAATTTTTCATAACCATTAATATAAGGATAATGACAATCATCACTATGCAATGTCATACCTGTTGTTGGCATAATAGAAACCGTTGCATTATTTAAAGCTAATTGACGTTGCGCTTCTTTTATTTTTAAACGTCCAACAGCAGTCGTACCGCAATTGCAATCCCTAGTTTGAAAGATATAAAAATGCTCAATATTTGAAAAATCGTTTAACCATGATTTTTTTAATGTGTTAAAATAATTGATGTATACATCAGTATTCATTCCACTATTGAATGAATTTGCTTCACCTTGCGACCATAATATAGCACGTACATTATTCTTTAACCCTGTTTTATTTAAACGGTAATACATTCGTCCATAATTAGAAGATGTAGACGTTTTGTAATTTTCAGGAGCTTGAAAAAATTCGATAGCTTGTCCTCCATGAGCTCCATTAAAGATTGCTATAGGAATTTGTAAATCATCCATAAGCATACGAGCTAATTTTAAGCCCCATTGTCCTGCATTACCATCAATATCTTTGTGTCTATCTCCTTCTGCAGTAAACCATTTGTCATTGTTTTGTAAATTACTTCCATTTTCTGTGCCACTTGCATAAACACGGATAAAAGGACTTTGGTTTTCATTTGCACTACCATTTCTCGAATTTGCTTCTGCGTTAGATTGTCCTTGAACAATAAATACATCTCCAGCAACAAGCTCGTTTATCGTTCTAATTTGGGTAGAACTACTTGCAGTAATACCATTAATTTTTATAGTGTAATTTTTTAATTCGGCAGCAATGGTTACAGCAATATTAAAGGATGCCGTATTTCCACTAAAACTTAAGTTTTGTGAGGTTGTATTATACGCTACTCCTTCTCGAAGTACTTCAACTTGAATCGCGTCATAAGAAACTCCAGAATTGTTAACGTTTCCAGAAACAGTCACCGTTCCTAAATTGGTATTTAAGTCTCTGGCGACTAATTGTTTGTTAATAGGTGCCTTGGTAAACGTGACTTGTCCGAAAGAGAGCAGACATACATTTAATAATAGAATTGTCAATAAATTTTTCATTTGTGTTTATTTTGTGTTTACCCAATAAAAGAATCTTTAGACAGGTAACTTTATATCTTAAATGATAAAATTGAGGTGATTTATAATTTATTTCGAAATAAATAACCCAACCAAATAATTAGGGAGGGTTATTTTATTTAAGATTAAAACTTGATTAGATTTTTTTAATCAGTTTTTTTAATTCATTAATTTCTGCTTGTTGTTCTTTAATTGCATTAATTAACACAGGAATTAAACCTTGATAATTTACAGAAAGTGTTCCTTCTTCATTGGTTGCTTCTTTCACTAATTCAGGATAAACCGCCTGAACATCCTGAGCTAACAAACCAATTTTTTGCTTTGAAGCATCTTTTTTCATTACATAACTCTTACCATCAATTTGCATAAGTTTTGCTAGAGTGCTTCCTAGAGATATAATGTTTGCTTTCAAACGCATATCAGAATTTACAGTTACATCACCAGAAAACACAGCAGAACCGTCAGTGTTTACCACAAATGCATCTGATTGATTATTTGCATCATCTCCATTACCAACAATAAATGCTGCGTCGGTTGTTGCGTTGTTTTTACCTATGGTAAAAGTGCCTTGTCCTAAAGCTTGAGTTCCTAAACCAAAAGCAACAGATCCTTGTCCAGAAGCAGTATTACCATTACCTGAAGTAAAAGAAAATGCTCCTGAAGCAGTGCTACCATGTCCCATAGCTACTGCGCCATTTCCGCTTGCTACAGATCTCCATCCAAAAGCAACTTGACCAACATTACCACCATCTATACCGTTAAATGGACCATCTCCCATTCGATCACCTTCTTGCCCAGCTATAGTTACGAAACCAAAAGCTACAGAACCAAGACTGTGAGCTCTCGTGTAATTACCAGCAGCAAAAGAAGCTCTAGCGATCGCACCAAAACCACCATTATCCATTCTTGCTACGTCTCCCCCATAATTTGATGCTGCACTATTTGGTGTTTGTTCTGAAATTGTTAAATCAACAGACCAATCTCCAATGTTTCCAAAAGCGGCATTAGAATTACCATTTCCATCTCTTGAGGCTCCAGCATTAACTCTATAAAGTCTTCCTGATTGGGTATCTCCATTTCCGTTTTCTACATGTGCTGTAGCTAATTTTGTTGCTGTTTGTGCTTGTGAATTATTAAAAGTAAAAGCAAAAATTGTTAATAATATTAGAGTAAATTTTTTCATTTTTTAATTATTTTAAAATTGTTAGAATTATTGTTATTTGTTTTAATTTTTAAGATGTAGAGACCTTTAGCTAATGAAGAAAAGTCAATGGTTTTTTGATTAGTACTCAATACTTCTTGCCCTAGTTGATTAAATAGAGTTGCTTCAATAGCATTTTTATGAACAATATGTACTTCATTTACTACGGGATTAGGATAAACCTTAACCAATAGTTTGTCTGAAACAGAACTTACTATTAAAGTAGCAGCAGAAGAAGAAGCCGTTATCTGGTTGAAATTAATAGCACTACTAATTGTGCTGGTTACCATATTATCTGTTCCATCTATGTCAGGATAATTTGTCCAGACACCATCTTGATTAATCTCTAATACAGCATCACTATCAAGAATACCATTCTCATCAGCATCTTCATAATTGAATACGATAGTGCCTTGAAAAGCTGTTATAGGATTTGCAAGTGTGTATACACGACTCATACTTTCATTAGAACCAACTACCATTGCAGCAACGGATTTAGTAAGCGCGTTTTCGGTAAAGTCATAACTCTCAAAAGGAGAGAGTCCTAAACCATTAATGTTTAAGCTTGCTCCTGCAGCAACTTGAATCTTAGCACTAGAGGATATTGTAACCTCTTGAGCCGTCACGAAAGAACTGTAAGCTAAACTTAAGGAAATAAAAAATAATGTTTTTTTCATAAACTACTAGTTTTAGGTAATTATAATTGATTTTCCAATGAAAGTACGTGAACATGATTAATATTTTAATTAATAAGGAATTAATAAGTAATTAATTTTAATAATAATTTATTAATTCATCATAGTCCACAGAATATAAGAGTAAGAATATATCTTTTAAAATTGGCTTTGTTTTTCTTGCCGAGATTCTTCTCAATTGTAATGCTATTAAATCATTAACATGGGTTTAAAATAAAATAAAAGCGATATTTATATTCGAAAAATTGATTCTTTGTCTAACCAAAGTCATAAAGGTGAAATCCTGTTTTTTAAATTACCTTATTGTAATTTATAAATCATAAAATAGTAGATTACATGAAATAAATAACGATAACCAAATAGCACCTTCAATATGGCTATACAATAGTACTTTGTTTTGAAAAGCGCTATGAACAACACTTAACTAAATTATGAAGTATATTTTATTATCCATTATAATTATTTTTTCTTTCTATTCTAACGATATTTGTGCTCAAACTTCAGTAAGTAATGAGCCAGAATACCTTAATACATCTTTAGGTTTTAAAAAACGGACTTTAGATTTAGTAAAGCAAATGTCTTTGAAAGAGAAGATATCACAGCTTGGAAATAATGCACCTGCTATTGCGCGCTTAGGCATATTGCAATATAATTGGTGGAACGAATCTTTACATGGTGTCGCTAGGGCTGGAACCGCTACTGTTTTTCCACAAGCAATTGGTATGGCTGCTTCATTTGATACCGATATGATGAAACAAGTAGCCGACATTATTAGCGATGAAGCTCGTGCAAAACATCATGAAGCACTTCGGAATAAAGACTACGGAATGTATAAGGGTTTAACTTTTTGGTCCCCTAATATTAATATTTTTAGAGATCCTCGCTGGGGACGCGGGCATGAAACTTACGGGGAAGACCCTTACCTTACAGGGCAAATGGGAATACAGTTTGTCAAGGGTTTACAAGGTGATGATCCTAAGTATTTAAAGGTAATTGCTACTGCAAAACATTTTGCAGTTCACAACGGACCTGAATCTGAAAGACATACATTTAATGTGGTGCCAAATTCACGTGATTTATGGGAAACTTACTTACCTGCTTTTAAAGATTTAATTGTAGATGCAAAAGCATATTCAGTTATGGGCGCTTATAATCGTGTTGACGGCGAGTCTTCTAGTGCTAGTTGGTTATTGCTGGAAGATATATTGCGCAACAAATGGGGATTTGAAGGGTATGTGGTTTCCGACTGTGGTGCTATTAACGATATTCATGCAAATCATAAAATTGTAAATAACCAAGAAGAATCGGCAGCTTTAGGGATCAGAAAAGGTTGTGATCTAAATTGTGGAAGTGTATATCAAGAAAGCCTGAAAAGAGCTGTTGAATTAGGTCTCATTGATGAAGGGGAAATTGATCGATCTGTTTATAGATTAATGTTAGCAAGAATGAAGCTTGGAATGTTTGACCCTCCCAAAAATGTACCTTATGCACAAATTCCATTTAATTTGAATGATAGTAAAGCTCATGATAATATGGCATTGAAAGTGGCCCAAAAATCGATGACACTTTTAAAAAATGACGGAACCTTGCCATTAAACAAAAAGAGAATTAGAAGCATTGCGATTGTAGGACCTAATGCAGATAATCTTGAAGCGTTACGTGCAAATTACTATGGCGAAGCATCTCATCCAGTCACTATAATTGAAGGTATAAAAAAAGCACTGGGCGAAAAAATTGATATAACATACTCCAAAGGCATACCGTTGGTAAAGCAGGGAGAAGAAAAAGAGAACGATTCTACTTTTGTGTTATCAAAAGCAATTCTACTTGATGTTAAAAAAGCTGATGTGGCATTATTTGTTGGTGGTTTGGATGCTACTTGGGAAGGTGAAGAAATGCAAGGAAGGAAAAATGCTGATGGTTTTTATGGAGGAGATCGCACAAAAATAGAATTACCAAAAATTCAGCAAGATGCAATAAGAGCCATGATAAAAACAGGAACCCCTGTAGTGTTCGTTTTAATGGCAGGAAGTGCTATTTCATTTGATGGTTTGGATAAAGAATTAAAAGCAATTCTGATGAGTTGGTATCCTGGGCAAAGAGGTGGTGATGCTGTTGCTGACGTGTTGTTTGGAGATTACAACCCTGCGGGGAGATTGCCGGTCACATTCTATTCAGCAACAACGGAGTTGCCAGATTTTAAAGATTACAATATGCGAGCTGGCAAAGGTTTTACATATCGATATTACCAAGGTGAAGCGCTCTATCCATTTGGACATGGTTTAAGTTACACCTCTTTTAAGTATTCAAACCTTAAGATAGATAAATCTAAAGTTGGTGTAAAAGATGAGTTTACTGTTTCAGTTACTATTAAAAATAGAGGTGAATTTGATGGTGATGAGGTTGTTCAGCTTTATGTGAAAGATGTCAAATCAGAAATATGGATGCCAATAAAGCAACTTAGAAAATTTGAACGTATTACTTTAAAAAAAGGAGAAGAGAAAACGGTTCTATTTAAATTAAAAGTAAATAAAGATTTAAGATACTATAATTCGACATATCGTAAATATATGTCTGAACTTGGAGATTTTGAAATCCAAATAGGGTCATCAAGTAAAGATATTCGAATGAAAGGATTGATCAATGTTAATTGAGATTCAGATAATTGAGAATACATTTTCATTCTTTTTAATGAGTTTTCTAATGATGGAAAGCTGTTTCCTTAATTACTACTAATGATTCTTTAAGATAACTTTTTTTAAAAAAAAATAAATCTTAAAGAATCATTTTTAAATTGAGTATGACCGACTTTACTTCCATAAGTATTAAATACATCATTGCTAATGTCAACTTAAAAAATTTCCTTGTATGTAGAAACTAATTTATGAAAGAAAAACCTACTGGACTCAAAACAACTTGAAAACGAAATATAGGACTTACACAACTGAAAGTGATTTTTATTAGGAAGCAAAGAGAATTATAAATGCTTCACCATATATTTTAATCTTAATTCTCTCTTTTATTCTTTCTGATTAAGTATCAAGTTTATTAAAAACAAACTTAAGAAGTAAATAATTAATTGGTGGTTTTGTCTGTACTCCGAAAATCCTGACCCGCCCCGAAATAGGTATACACTAAACAACAAATATATGTATAGAAATGACAGAGTAAACAGACGTTACAGCGAACCTTACTTGATAGAATGATTACGGAAAGATTTAAAACGCAAAGCAAGATGCATAAGTTAGGTCCTAGGCATTATAAAAAACTAAATGATATTGATGGTGATATAGCTGTTGCTGATTACATAAAACAAAAAACAGGTATCAAAATATTTTTAGAGAATTAAAAGTCAAAGAGGAAGCACAAAATAAACAATCTGAAACTCTTGAGTTGTATAAAAAAAACTTGAAAATATTGACAATCTATTTGTTAACTCTGAAATTGCTCAAAAAAGGAAACTAATTAATTCTATATCCCCAAAAAAGTTTCAATTTGAAAAAAATGAAGTTCAAACCGCTGATATTAGTCCTATGCTAATGTTTTGGGCAACGACTTTTTTGACAAATCGACTCCAGTAATAATTTCCATGTCGGCAATAATATCTTACTGAAAGTCTTTTACGAACTCCAACTCTTCAATACGTTCTTTCAGTTTTTTAATCTCGTCTAATTTACTCATACCAGTATTTTGTTGCACTAAAGTACTATATTTTTTTAACCAATAGGAGATTGTAGTTCTGGGAGCATCATGTTTTTTAGAGGCATAATTCGTAGAGATTTGACCATTTTGGATTTGGTCAACGACGAATAATTTAAGTTCTAAAGTTACTTTTTCGTAGTTTTTTTTCGCCAAGGTTCTTTTTGTGTTTTCATAAGTGACTATCATTAAGTGATGAATTTTTAGTCAACCTATTTCAGGAAAGTACAAAACCGAAAACATGTTTTTGTAAGTTCTTACACTAGAAGTACTATACTTCTTTAAAACCAGGGCTTTTTCTAATCTAAAAAGCTGTTCGACTGCGTATTGATTAAGTGGTCTTTTTTCAATCGGGGTAGGAGTTACTTCATTTACTGTCTTATAGTTTTTGCCAAACAGGTTTTTTATTAATGCAACGTTTTCTTGAGTATACATTATAGACCATAATTTCTGATTTGGATGCCAAAAAGTGGTGCTAATTTTCTTAAAAACGTCGCGTAGTTCCTTTAATTCATAAGGAATATAAATTTTAATGCGTTTTGCATTTTTTAAAGGCTGATATATAATAGGTATATTATGCATTGTACTACAACTAATATCTCAAATATAAAATATAATAGTATCAAAACAAGGGTGATTTAAATATAAGTACATTTTAACCGTTAAAAACGATTAGAGTATATTTATATATAAAACATACCTTTGTGATGTATATGAAGTGTAAAATATGTAATAAATTAGTAAAAGGACGA
>Ga0308022_1000036_pt1 | contig 55705 bp, 37 predicted proteins | sample Neamet353_FD_201297 | JGI IMG/M metagenome (GOLD analysis project Ga0308022, IMG submission 201297) | Marine microbial communities from water near the shore, Antarctic Ocean - #353 | ecosystem: Environmental > Aquatic > Marine > Unclassified | place: Southern Ocean | collected 2014-10-02 | reverse complement strand
CTCGGTGTAGAGGGTTCCTCCTGTTCGGTCATACCCTGTGCGAGTTCGGACACTCATATGAGCGTCGCGTATATCACGCCCCCTACGGGGGCGATACAACATCCCCTAACTCGGTATGAAGAAAAGCCTAATCCTGCCAACTCTTCGGCAAGATATGGTTGAAGCACGCACTTGGCTTGAATCGACCAAAAAGCGTGGTATGGCGCTCGGTCTCAAGAGCACAAAAACTGTTCTCGACCGCCTCCAACTCACTCTCCCCCCTCACATCATTCATGTCGCTGGAAGTAACGGCAAGGGGACTGTATGCGCTTTGATGGCAGCGGCTTTATCATTAAACGGCATAGAAAATGTCCTTTTCACCTCCCCCCACGTCGCCCGAATTGAAGAACGAATACGAAGGAATGGTTGCCCGATTTCACCACATGAGTTTGATGCGGCATTGCTACGAATCCATCATGCAGCAAATGGAGATGAATTCAACTCGGTTATCGAACTGACATTTTTTGAAGTGACGTATCTTGTTTCCATGGTCTGTTCGGTTGGTAGTGCGGTTTTGATTCTCGAGACCGGTTTAGGCGGACGTCTTGATGCAACCAGAAGTGGACCTGCTACCGCTTCAATGGTGACTTCAGTTAGCCTTGAGCACACCGATATTTTAGGTTCAAATTTACCAACAATCGCTCAAGAAAAAGTAGCGATAACGCGGCCACATTGTCCAATCATTATTCGAGACCCTGAGAATCATGAAGTTCGCCAAGCGATGCTTACCGAGGTTCTGAATGCTGGTAATGAAGCACTGAACGAAACGCTTGGGCCCGGTAAAGCACATTTTGTAACTATTCCAAAAGAAGCTACTGTTCACGAAGAGGCTGGACTTTTAGCCTATGCTCTGTTTGATACACTTAGTTTTACAACTGAATTCATCGAACAGGCAAGACTGATTCTACGATGGCCCGCCAGAATGCAACCGCTAACCAAACTTGAAACTTCGACTCACCCCTTTTTACTCGATGCAGCTCACAATCCGTCGGGATTACGACGAATTATCCCAGAATTAGAACGATACATCACTCAACATGCGCCGAAAAAGGATGGTCAACCACTTTGGACGCTTCTGTTTGGAACTTCTCCTCAACACAATCTTACAGAATTTCTCTCACCCCTGCATGACTTGTGCCGGCGTCTGCCGCCAAAGCAGATTGTACTGACTCAACCTCATGGAGGCCGCTATCCTGGTGTTGCTATCGAACTTCTTCTTGAACAAAATTGGTCAAGCGATACGCCTTTGAGTGCGGCTTCAGCATCTCAAGCAGTGGAAACCTTGTCGGCGTATTCAGAAGATGAGGTTGGCCTCGTTGTGAGTTTAGGTTCGCTGTATTTACAAGGAAATTTACTCAATGTATTTGATTGGGCCAGTGACGAAAACCTTTCTTTGTTTGCGAAGCACTGATAGAGAGTTAGCATGTGAGAGGTTTGTTGAGGACCATGAGTGATAAATGGGATATCCGGTTTTTGGAATTAGCAAAGCACATTTCAGGTTGGAGTAAAGACCCTTCAACCAAAGTAGGTTGCGTTGTTGTTGGTGAAGACCGAGAAATTCGGTCGACAGGATTCAATGGATTTCCGCGTGGAATAAGCGATGACAACGAACGTTTAACCGACCGTGCAAAGAAATATCCATTGATTTGTCACGCTGAAGAAAACGCCATTATGCACGCTGCTCGAATCGGTGTTGCCTTGAAAGGAAGCACTGCATTTGTCACCTGGCCTCCTTGCTCTCGATGTGCTCGTTCGTTGATTCAAGCAGGGGTTCGAGAAATTGTCTATCCTGAAACGGATGAAATTCCTGAACGATGGCTGGAGGATTTCAACATCTCCAATGGCATGCTTCTTGAAGCAGGCATCTTAGTCCGAACGGTTTGATTTTTACCTTACCGACGCCTTCATGCTCTGCCGTATGTTGGCAAATGTATGCGAGGAGGTCTACCAGCACTCGTTGTGACCTTCATCCTGATGAGTTCGGGTTGTGTTGCACCGACGGTTGACACACTTTCCTCGAATCAATCTCAAGAGCCCGACCCGCCTACTGAACCGTGTAATGGTTTGCTGATTCTCTGTTTACGGACGTACGATAATGTGACGTTCCCAGAAACGCACAATGCTTTTTCGACGCATCAAGATGGAATTTATTACCCTGCGAGTAACCATCAAACCGGCCTTGATGCACAATGGAATGCTGGAATGCGGGCTTTTATGATCGATACGCATTATGAAAACCTTGGCGATGAGCGTGTTGAAACGGTTCGATTATGCCACGGTGACGATGATCGAGGGTTTAGCCCATGCACGTATGGAAATATAGATTCAGTAGACTGGTTATCTAATCTCAACGAAAAAATGGAACAGAATCCACATGATGTTGTCACATTGTTGGTTGAAAACTATGTCCAGCCAGAACATCTTAAAGCTGTGTTTGAACTTTCACAATTGTATGAGAAAGTCTTCATTCACGAATCAAATACTCCTTGGCCTATATTACAGGAATTGATTGACCAAAACACCACATTGGTGATTTTTTGGGAGCAAGGTGAAGACGCCTCCCATCCTTGGATTCATGATTTCCTTACACACAGCTGGACAACTAATTATGCTGAACAAAATACCGAAGACATGAATTGTGACCTCCTACGAGGTGATATTGAACAAGAAGTCTATCACATGAATAACTGGTTGAGAGGCCCAGCAGGTCTGTCTGACCCTTCACGTGGTGATGAAGCAAACGATGTAGATTTTCTCATTCAACGGGCAAAAGAGTGTTGGCAACAGCATGGAAAGCGCCCGACATTTATCGCAGTGGATTGGTGGGAAGACGGAGATGTCATAGCAGCAGTAAAGGCAATTAACGAACTCGAAGATTGGGAATAATCAACTCCAGAAGCGTCGAGTTCGAGCGTATTCAATTTCTGCATTATGAATTGTTTCGAGTAAGCCATCGATGTTATTGCGCTGAACTTTTCGTAAGACTCGCTGAGCAGTCGCCTCTCCGATGCCTCGACCCATTAAACAGAGAATTGCTTCATAGCCTCGCGATTGAACGACAGAGGCATTTTTCATCATTCTCGCCTGGTCTTTTTCATCGTCAGAATTCACCCAATCCACCAACATAGTTTGCATTCGCTCCGGCGAACAAGCAAGCATCGAACCTTTGCATTTAAGACAATTTTTAATGTCGTTTAATTCGGGATATCTGGCCACACGGAATCGCCTTGTAGCCTTGCATTTCAAACAACAAAGAACAGCGCGTTCATTGGTCAAACGGCTCCGTAGTTGGATTCGAACTTGTGCGCTATCCCAGTTTGGTAGCAGCATATCTCGACTGGAATGATTCGATAACCCCATCGGACCTGAGGCAGTAATTTTCAGTTCGATATTCCCGCTTTGAATGGCACGAAGCAAGTCTCGTACACCCAAGACATCCATTCGTTCATGGAACAGTTTTGATAGAACTTCTTCCATAACCACGGTTCCACGGTATTTCCGTAAAAGTGCTTGAAGATTGATTTTACGAGGGTCTACACCATGGCGTAAGATTCCGAATGTTTTCGCAACTTGGGCAAATCTCCAACGAACTTGTCTTGAATTCGGTAAAGTGATGCTGAGTAACCCTTCGATGGCATCTGGAGGTGTATCCATCATCCAGCCGACTAATTCTTCAGGACTGACAGCCCCCGTTTGAAGAGCGATTCGAGTTGGTTCAACGACCAATCGACCCCATTTGCCCGATTTCGTTGTTGCCATGGCCATGAGGAAATGCCCTAACGCTTCATTGATTCGAGAACCATGACATGAATTGATGACAATGGCATCTTCACGTTGCTCGAGCGTCATCAATCGGTCTGTAGCCACATGTCCAGTCGCTTCGATATGGGCGGTGATGGTTTCTGCCATGATGCCGAGAGCCTCATCATCAAAGGGATGTTCAGATAAAATTGAATCACGTTCAGCGAAAATCCCTTCAGTATCGATCGCTCGAGGGTTAAGTACTGCGTTCGGTTCATTTTCAAACAAATGAAGGTCGTCGGCAATGAGTTGACGCAATCGCCCGATGTCACGCCCAATTGCTTTTGGAACTGGAGGCAATTCACCCACCCAACGTGGTGCTTCTGCTTTGTCAGATACCGGTGCAACCAGCAACTCCGATTGTTCCGGGTCTGCATCAATAATCAACCAGGTTCGTCCAGCCATGACGAATTGACGCCTGCTCCCATCATCATCTTCACCGCTGTCATTGAGGGATAAAACAAAGGCTTCATCAACGCTTCCTAAATTGCGTCGAGTGACAGCATCTCGAACCCGGTATGATTGTTTATCAGGAATCATCGAAAGGTGGTTCGTAACCCATTGGCGGGTTCTTCCAGCAGTTGAAAACCAGCCGAATTTGAAAGGGAGAGGAACAGGGACAGTTCGTTCTTTGAAGACTTCAGGAACTTCTTCATCTGATAGAGAAAACAAAGGCCGTTCATCAGGGAGCGGTTTACCTTTTTTCAGCGCTTCTTCTTGAGCAACGGTGTAGACTGCTTTTGGCCACCGGTACCATGGCACTTCATCAGGGTCTGGTGTGAACCGGAGAATCCAACTATCCGCTAACACGCGTAAGATGGATTCAGTATCGTTTCGAGTCCATCCGTCAAACTGGGCAACTTTCGAAAGAATTTCTGTTGCTTCATCTATGGCCACTGCATTGAAGGAATGCGCCATCAATACCAACTGATTTGCTGCAACCGATAACGGGCGTTGGCGCCATTCAATCGATTCGATTTGACCTAGCATAGCCCGGCGACCTACAACAGCACTTTCAGCGATATCATCGGTATCCCACGACAGCAGATGCCCTTTTCCTACACCGCCCAATCGATGGTCTGCACGACCAACTCGTTGGAGCATACGGTCGACAGACCGTGGACTTTTGACTTGAATAATACGCTGGATCTTTCCAACGTCTATACCGAGTTCGAGACTTGAAGTACACACCAATCCTGCAAGTTCTCCACTTCTTAGCTTATCTTCCATTTCTTGGCGAGTTTCAGCAGCAAGTGAACCATGATGGACACCTATTTCTACATCTGGTGCCATGTTTTGTAACCGATTGGCTATCGTTTCAGCATCACTTCTACTGTTAACAAATACCAAGCAAGGTGGTTCAGTACGTAACACTTCAATGAGGCGACGAAAACTTGCATGTGCACGAGGCTGAATATTCATTTCAAGTCCACCAATTTCATCTTCTGGTAAAACCTGAGCGCATTCAACAGTTAATTCCGTGGTTCGGTCACCTGTAGTGAGTAATGCTTTGCCTTTTTTGGGAGAAAGCCATTTTGCTACTTCTTCGGGATTTCCAACGGTCGCAGAAAGGCCAATTCGCTGAACAGAATGCCCTGAAAGCGCTTCAAGTCGCTCCAAGCCAACAGATAATTGCCAACCACGTTCACTTGCTGCTAAGTCATGAATTTCGTCGATGATGACTGCTTGAACCCTTTTCAATAATTCTCGTAAATTTTTACCTGTGAACATCAATTGAAAAGTTTCAGGTGTGGTGATTAACAGGTCTGGTGGATTACGAACTTGGCGAGTTCGTTCACTTTGCTTTGTGTCACCATGCCGCAGGCCCACTTTCAAACCAACCGCTTCAGCAATCTCGGTGAGTCGACGGTCAACATCTCTGTTTAACGCCCGTAGAGGAGTGATGTAAAGAATGGACAGTGGTTTCCATTCTTCAACTAAACATCGATGCAACATAGGAAGAACAGCTGAGAGTGTTTTTCCAGAACCGGTTGGAGCAACAACAATTCGGTCACCACCATCACACAATTCAGGCAAAGTCGCAATTTGGACCGGCGTTGGATCCCAACCCTTCGAATGGAGTGCTGCAGCCAATTTAGGCTCGAGGTTGGAAAAAACATTTGACATACTGTCCCCACCCCTATGGAGGGGGTGTCAGGTCGACTACTTTTGAGTATTTGCAGAGCAGAAAGAATGAGGACAAGCCGTCAATCATCGCTTTCATAGTCGCTATCTTCGTCTTCTTCGTCGTCTTCATCCCATTCTTCGTCATCAGAGAAAACTCCTTCGCCGTGGTCGATGGTCGTTCGTGCTGCAACGGATGCAACACCGAGGAGAACAAGAATTGAGGTGATAATAAAGATCCAAGCGAGTGGATTTTCACGCGGTGAATCAAACCATCCAAAGTATTGGCCATAGGCGATATCAATGGAATGTTCAGCACTGTTATCGTCATCATTAACTTCGACAATGAGATTGTCATAATCGACAACGACACGGACGCGGTCAACATCTTCTGCAGACCATGTAGTGCTCACTTTGACAACTTCATCCCCATCGATTCCAACCACACCGACAGTATCGAATGGTTTTTCATCGTCACCCGAATAGAAAGCGACCTTGAACATTGCAGAAGTTGAACCTCCAATGTTGATGACTTCAGCATTGATAATGATGTTTGTACCAGGGGCGATATGGTCATCTGATAGAGAGATTGACTTAATTCGAAGTTCGGGACCAACTGCACCCAATCGAATCCATTGGCGTTCAAAGTCTGTATCGTCGACTGCAAGTTCGGGTATTGGACTTGCTTCTGAATTTGAAACAACAGGGAATTGATTTCCTGCAGCATCATAGCCAGTGACATAGAATCCTACGAAATCTCCAGCTTGTGGCACAATTCGTCCATTGTCTGTCAAATCGACCGCTCCAGTCCAGATCACGTTCTGACCTTCTTGTTGCATACCGAGCAGGGTTGAACCAGCACCAATGGTGACCGTTCGTGTAGCATCTCGCATGACCCAGTGAACCATCTGATTCGAACCGGTGAGGTCAGCATCTTCAGTCCCGTGGAATTCCACAGGAACATAACTGAGGTCGTTATTAGCAGAAACATCGATGACATTGAGTGGAGATATACGCCGAACTACACGTGGTGCAGCATCATCGACAACAACTTGCAAAGTAGTTGAAACCAATGTACCCGTCATGTCTTCCCCTCTTCCAGGAATATTGGTAATTGAAATGAGACATGTTCGAGTTGGAGAAGATTGAAGGGTTGAAGCTGAGGACAAGGGGACTTCAACTGAGAACTCTCCTGAAGAACTGATTGAGCCATCACTCCACATCTTTTCACCATCGAACACTTCGATGAGAATACCAACATCTCGAGGTGCAGCGATTGTGCTCCCTTCATAGACGACACGGCCCGAAAATTCCAAGCGATCATCCTTGCGCACACGGCTTCCGTCGGCAACGATTCCAGTTCTTGGTTCTGAAATATCTTCGACCAAATATTCAGTTGGCGAGAGCATCAAGTCATTTTCGACTCGGAACGTATGTTCGAGTAGCAATATTTGTGAATCGTCACTCGAACCTCTTTCTTTGAACATCAAAGCGACATCGCCCATTTCTTCATCTGGCCAATCCCAGCCGATGACAAATTCAAAAGTGACAATAATCCAAGGAAGTCCCGATTCATTTGTCGTTTCTCGCATAGCACTCGTGGCCAACAAGGTAATGAAATCACTTTCAGACCAGAAAGTATTGTTGATTCCAGAATACGAAATACGTTGTGCGTCTCGGGCAGGATTTGGCCCTTCGAAATCAAACACCAATGAAATATGCTCAAAGTCAATAGCGGTATTTGCATCGATAAAACCGAGCGTAATTGTCTGCTTCATGCCAGCAAAGACTGCCCCATCATCAACATGACCAATCCAATCGAGCCCTGTGAACACAGCAGTTGAATCCTTGCGGGTACGGAAGGTAGCATCATCGTAAAGGAATCCGGGTTCAGATTGGAATTTAAGAATGACATCATCCTCATCGACGTAGGTGTAGTGCAATGGGTTACCAGCTTGGTCTCCACCCGTCCAATAATAGGAAACGCGACCCATATTCGGGTTACGAGAGTGGTCAAGAGTGGTGATGAACCATTTGTTTTTTGCTTGCGTTGTGTTGTGAACTATTTTACTCACATACTCTTGTGGATCTGCCTCACCGTTGCGATTAAGGTCATGGTCCGCTTCAACCCAATACATCAATTCAAGAGCCAGTGGATGACCAACATCGTCGTTGACTAAGACCTTGACTTCTTGCACAGTACTCGCAGCTTCATAACCACCATCAACAGGTAGGAAATCATCACGATGAGGAGGAGTCGCATCGACCATGAAGGTACGTTGCCAAGCGAGATTTGGTTGCATTACATGCGTTGGTTCTTTTTCGTTATACGTTTGAACTTCATAGGTCAAACCCGATTCCACATCGATTTCCGGAAGGTCAACTGAGATGAAGAAACTGCCGTTGTTATTGGTCGTATCTCGGGCAGAACTTTCGACCCATCCATTGCGGGAGACTCGAACATCAAAGGCACTGTCTTTTGGAGCATCTTCGGTATTTTGGAACCACATTGCACCTTGGAAGTGCAGTGTTTCACCAGCTGCAACCCAAGAATTGTCAGGGACATCGTCCATGATTAAAGCACCATCATTGTCGCGTACCTTCATCCATCCAAGCCCAAACGTGCGGTTGACTTCCAATCCTGTGGTGCTCAAGAGGTCCAATGGTGAATACCCAGCGGAGCCAGTGTTATCCAAACATCCGGTTCTAAACCGGACATTACTTTGGTCAGGGAACTCAGACGTCACATGGAAGATCCAATGTATTTCTAGAATCCCATTGCTTTCTAACGACCATGAGCTTGCATCCAACTCGATGTAATCTTCTGGGTCATTCGGTTCAGGGAATACCTCCCCATTTTGCCAATATAAAGTTGGATTTTTAGCAAGTGAATTGGTCACGAGTGTAAGGGTTGCTTCGGTCATACTCGATGCATCTTCGCCGATGATATGTCGGGTGACCACTTCGTAAGGTGCCAAGCGTTCGTGGAGGATTTCACCCTCTGGTATATCGATATCAAGATTGAGCGTGTTCATTGTGTAGGTGATCGCAAATGATTCGAGAATCAAAATACCCGTTGAGCCAGCAACCAAATCAATGGCGATGGTGCTGAAACCCGAACCTGTATCTGGAATCGCGTCATTAAAACGTTTGAGGATGTTATTGTTTCCACTTGTGGCATGTGTGACGGTCAAGGGTCCTAACAGTGCTCCCTCTTGCGATGCACGAGCCCAACCTGACTTGCCATCAATTTCGACTCCAGGTTGAGTTGGAGCGTTTGAGTGCTGAGCGAGAGAAATGTTAGAAATAGAAGGTGTTACTCCTGAATTCGAAGTTGCAAGTTCGACACGCATGCACATGTAGTAACCAGTACCCGTCACTGACTTTGTTTGGTTCGATTGAGTGAACTGCAAAACTCCCGCGCTACCAAATGTACATTGACTGTTCGTTGAGAATCCAAAAGTGACGCGAATAGAAGTGCTTGTTGGTAACACTTGGTCCCACGTAATCGTAGCAGCAGCAACATTTTTTGTTCCAGAACCGATGTATTGGTAGACATACATATTCGCTGCAGAAACATACGAGGTGATGTATTCAATTCCGATACCGTCAAGGATTGGAGCCTTAGTCGCCGTTCCATTGAGATTTGCTCGCCAAACGAATGAGGAGCTGGTTTGAGAAAAAACGACTGTTTGCCCGGTACTAACATGCCTCCAAGTTACCCCGCCATCGTTCGAAATGTCGATGCTGATACTCGTTCCAGTCGGAATGTATCCCAGGATACCGGTGATTTTCAAAGTATCAATCGCTTTCGAAGAAGTAAAGGAATTCCCCTCAAGTGAAGCAGTTGTGGAGGAATGATTCCGTTCATCATACAGGGCACCATCTCCAAAGTTGTTGATTTTGTGGCGAGTATTTTGGGCGCAATACGTTGTGGAGTAGTAATGGCAAGAGAAACTGATTTGCCCGAGTCCGGATTCAACCAGGCCATAATGGCCGCCTTCTGGCACTGGAGCCACACCCATATGTTCGATAAAGTTGCCATTCATGGTGAAGAAATGGTGATAAGAATCGTAAGTATAACCGACTCCACTGACATATTGTTGGTCGTATTCGTTGTAGATAATGGTCGGCATATTAACGATCATACCGGCACCGTAGCGACTGACTGTTGAGCCGGCAGCTAAGGTCCAAGTGCCAAGAATTGTAGACGGCGAAGTCTTGCTGACTTCATTGAGGTAATGCGTATTAGCAGAATACGAGTATGTGGCAACATAGAGTTTCCCAGTTGCATCATCGATGTCTACCCCAGTGACGTAATCGCTGTTGAAATTCCAAGAGCCATCACATCGCCATTGTTTAGAGGTGCTGCCTGATGTGGCGTTTGTTATTGTAGTGATGACCGACCATTTGGTCAAGTAAGAATAGCTATTATGCGCAGTGTAGACCGTCGCTCCATCAACGGTTGCATCGACCATTTGGTAGTACGAAGTAGTGCCGCAACCATTTGTGTTGACGGATGCTGTGCCAATATAGTCACCAGTAGTTGAGTTGATTCGAAGAATGGTTGGGAGGGTGTATATGCTGGAAGAAGAATATTTCATAAGATGAAATTCATCACCAACAAGAGCAACAACGCCAATATATCCCCAAGATGCACTTGAACTGACAGTAAGCTGCGGGAATTTCTTGGTTAAGCCAGTATAGCCTTGGTCCGCTAAAGAAACGAATTGGCCCGTTGTATTTTGATAGGCACCGGCAGAAGATTGGACATGTGAAGTGCGCGAGAAATCAATCGCTTCGAGAGACGGGTTACCTTTGAGTGACATGGCCTGGGAGGCTACGTCAATATTTGTTCGACTTCCAGATGTGAACGGTGAAGGTGGGCTACCGGACCAAATGCCATCACCGACTCCGCCGAAATGTGAATTGGTCGTGAAATTTGTATACGAAGTAGAACTCGCTTCACCTCTCAAATTGAATTGTGCCGCAGTGACTTCAGCCCCAAAGGGTATTGTAAGATATCCAGCAGTACCATTTCCAGTGCCGGCAAATGTGTGGCTGTAGGAAGAAGTTCCATCTGAAAATTGAGTCTCAACAGTAGCACCTGATGCCATTGGTCCGAATAATGAAACTGTAAACAAGAGAGTTAAGAAGAGTGCTTTTTTCATTCGAATCACCGTTGTCCCTCAATGGGCCTTTGGCCCACATCCTCCATACCATTTGAACTTCGCCCTTTTAGGTCAGTCAAAGAAGCGATAGGAAAAAGAAGCCCGGCGCACCTGCATACACAGAGGAGAGGAGTGTATGGGACTGATTTCAAAATGGTGGCAACGACAACACGGACGACAATTAGGCATCACTGCGACGCTTTCTGGGTCAATAGGAATACTTCTTTGCGTCTCTATTTATCAATTACTGTTTCTACAAAATCATGTATCATGGGGTGATTTCACAGGGCAATCTATTGGCTTAGCTGTTTTTTCATCCATCGCTCTGGTGATTGTGCTACCAGAATTCCTTTCACTGCGTAGCCATGTCCACACATTAGATGAACTTCAAGCCATTGAATCGACCTCCGAACTTCGTCGACGCAAAGAAGAAGGGAACGAAGCAGCAGATGTATTAGGGGCCGGGCACGCAGTTTCATGGACGGCATTCCTTGAAAGCAAAGGACTTCGACGGTGAACTTGAGGGGAGAAGGCGTGAGTGACAGTGACCCGCTGAAGACTCTGTTGCGCGAACTTCTTCTTGCAGCCGGTATGATTGGTTTGCTCATTTTAGCATTGTATGCCCACACCGGTTCAATGCCACCTTTGGTGGTCGTCGAATCTTCCTCGATGATTCATGATATCAATGGAGAAGTCGGCAGTATTGATGCAGGGGATTTGGTTTTGGTTCACACCCAAGATTTCGATACGATCGTCACCTTTGCCGAAGCCACCGACCTTGGAAATTCAAAATATGGATATTCACAACATGGGCTTGAAGGAGATGTCATCATCTACAAAAAGAACGGTGAAGAAGGCACACCGATTATCCATCGGGCGATTATGGAAGTGGTTCCAAATCAAATAACTTCACCGAATCGAAGTGCTTCTACCGACGCATCCAACAATGAACGTTGCCCTGAAGGGGGAACATACGACTCTGAATCTTTTGATGGAAGTGGTGTTCGTGGAGTTTGTGTTTTAACATGGAATGTTCCAGGTACTGATGTCCATGATACCGAAACTGTCACCGTTCATTTTGATGGAATACAAGCCGGTTTTTACGATTGTAATCGGCCATTACATGCCAACGTCGAACCTCATTTAGTTGTCTGGCAATGGCAACCGCGCCATGCCGGTATTCTTACACTTGGAGATAATAACAATTGTTCGGTTGACCAAGGTTCTCAAGCAGTGAACGGTTCTTCCGGCGTCCATGGTGCATCTGGAGTGGTAGGGCCGATTCGTGCATCTTGGCTCATTGGCGTTGGCGGTGGAGAAATTCCTTGGCTTGGAACGGTCAAATTGATGGTCAGTGGTGAAGGGACACCAGGTACAAGGGATGTACCCAGTTCATCTTTTTTCATCTTGTTCACCTTGATTGGAAGTGTTCTTGTCTTGCCCATGCTTCTTGAGCCGCTCATCCGTCGATTTATGTCGAAAGCGCCGGAATTTGAGCAAGCGCTGATCGAAAATAAAAAACCGCCTCCAGTCATCGAAATACCCTATCCTGAAAAACGTCCTGAACGTTTAACTGCGACCTCTGGATGGGAATAATCATTTTTGAATCGCTTCTTCCAGTGTTAATTCACCACAAGCTACAGCGTATGCAACATCTGAAGAAATTGTCCTTCTGCCGTTGCTTTTTTTGCGACTTTGCCCTTGAATCTCTCTGAGTTCACCAACAGTAGGCCGAATTTCGCGAAACTCCCACACACGCTCACCGGAGAGTAATGCAATCCGTATTGCTGAAATGACATGATTATGTCGAAGTAACCCGCGCGAAGTTTTAGCTTCATTGACCATTTCAAGGTCAAGTTGGTGAGTGAGGCAATCGTTAATCAGTTGATCACGGCTCAAAGGCGCACCATCACCGATTCGCACAACCATTCGTTTAAATTCAAGAGCAGATGAAATGCCGATGATTTGTGCTGCAAGATTTTCGATACGCTCGAATTGTGCTACGCCTAACACGACGCCATCGGCTAACCAAGCAAGGCCTGGTCGAGGTCCAGGGTCAATTCCAAAGCAAAGTTGGTGTACTTGTTTGATACCTCTTTGGAGACGGACAGCATTGTCAACCGCCTCCTTGACTGAAACAGCAGAGGTTGCAATCGGTCTTCCTTCATTCCGAAATCGAGCGACTTCAACTTCACTGCCAAACCAAATCATATTCGGTTCTGGGAGTACAGCATCATGTTCGAGGAGAATAAACCTCAGTCCTCGGCTTTTGAGTTCAGTCATTAACCGGAAAGCCAATTTGAAATCAAGGGTGCGTATAGCAATCCGAGGCACAAATAAAACTGTGTGTTCCGAGATTAACTAATCTTCCGGCTTTACGGGCATGGAAGTGTTGTCTCAAAACAATGGATTAGAGTGGGACATAGACCGAAGTTATCAAGAACGATTGACGAAGATGAAGGGCTGTGTCGAGCCAGTATGAGCGGGAATTGAGGCAGGTTCTTGCAGGAGTCCCAAAAGGCGTTGAAGCGGTAATTCGTTCTTGTAATCCTCTTGAGAAACAAAAGATGCGTCAAGTGTTACAACGCCCTTTCTTAGTGGTACGAGCCGCTGGTTCTGGGATGGAAGGTACCGGTGATTTGTTGGCTTTACGTGGCGATTTATGTTTTCCAATTGAAGTGAAATCGACCAGAGCTAAGAAACTCTACCTCTCTGGTAGAACAAAACTCCAGTACGAAGCGATGGTTACTGAAGGTGAAAGGTGTAATTTGATGCCACTCTATGCTCACCGACAAAAAGGAGTACGGGGAGATTCGTGGCGGATATTTCGTGTTGAAACGAATAATCTCTCTGGTAGACTCCGCCAACTCGAAAAATCAATACCGCTCTTTCCTACCACGAGGAACGGTTCGGTGTATCTCAATTGGGAGGATGGAATGCCGTTACATGCCTTTGTGGCCTTAGTCTGCTCTTCTGCTGGCGCAGAAACTCACGCTCTGCATAACTTAGAAGTTCGAACGCTCCGAACAAACCTCTTTGCGACACCTCTCCCTTCAACTGAACTTGAAGAAATCCTTCCAGCCCAAACCCTCTCCAACAAGCCATTGGATGTCCTTGCTGAACTCGCGCGAAGGCGTTCTTGATCAGAAATAAGGAACCAAGAGCACAAATAATAACATGACCAAAAGAACAACCGATGACAAGCTTGAGGCTTTGTTTGAGATATGGTCAATCCACATCGGATGAATATCCCACAATTTGGTCTTCTTTCCTATTCGCTTTACTCGATTAAGACTGCCTTTTATCCAATCTTTGAACAAATGACCACCATCAAACGGTACCATTGGAATTAAATTCGTAAATCCGAGAAGAATATTCACCCACATTAACCAGAAGAAGAAATTGACAAAGAACAATAATCCATTCAGTCCAAGTGTATCTCCAAGTAGACCTTCTGTTGGCATAAGCATGGCTTCCTCAGCAGGATGCATTGAAACCCCTTGGAATTCAAAAGGAAGAATCATCATATTCAACACATGAAGTGGAGTATAGGCTGCTTGTATGAGCACGCCACCTTCAAAACGTGGGGAAAATGGACCTGCTAGGCGGTCAATTCCATCAGTTCCGTCACTGATGCCTTCTACTCCGACAAAAGCATCACCTTGTTCGATTCCGCTTATTTCAAGATTTGATGGACTCCAACCGAGGTCGATATAGTAATCATATTTGTCAGTGAGCACCAATTCAATGCTTTCCAAAGAGCCATCCTCGTGCATCAGGTCTACCGTTATCGTATCGTTCGCAAGATAGTTTTGAAGGATGGTTTGAAACCCTTCAACACCATCCACACCGACGCCGTCTATCTGAATGATGGTATCCCATGGTTGCATTCCTGCTTCATAGGCACCTGCATCTTTGATGACGCCGCGAATGTGTGGATTCTCAGAATTAGAAGTGAAATTTGCTGCCAAACCACCCAATAACATCAAGCAAATAAATGCTGCAAACAAATTGGTTGCAGGCCCTGCTGCAAACATTCGCATGCGCTCTTTCCGAGGTGCTTTGTGTAATTCTTGGTATTGAGGTTCAGCAAATGCACCAAGTGGAAGCGGGCCCAATTGAAGAAGACCAAAGGAACGAATACGCATACCGTGCGCTCGAGCGAGTAACCCATGCCCGAATTCATGTATGACTAATGCTATGATGAATGCCATTGTTCCCCAGCCGAGTGGAATCATCGGATTTAATCCGGGTATAGCCACTAATTCACTTGCACTTGGTGGACTTGCAGATGGGGGGGAAAGTATGGATGTAACGAAAGCGAGAATCATTGTAATGGAGACTAAAAACATGCAAAACAAGCACACCCAAAGGGAGACTTCCCCATATATCCGCCAAAATCGACGAGGTCGGGCGACGCGGTCAAGCGTTTTCAGGCCCCAATTACTGCGCACCATCAAGACAACACCAAAGACTCGAGTGGCGTTCCATCGGTCGAGTACCCCGTTCCGCTCCCAAATACGAAGCATGAGATACCAAGCAAAGATGAGTACAAGCACAACTTTCCAGTCTGCTTCAACTGAACCCCATGCACCAGCCATAGTTGGGGCAAACACTCCTTCTCCTTGAATCTTGACAGGTTCTCTCAACAAAGTTGATGATGGTTCGCCAAAACGCATTGACATGGACTCCTACCGAGCGGCTCTAGAACACTGGTGCGAAGAGGAATGGGGACAGGTTCCACAAGCAATCTCTGAATGGTATGCTGATGAGAATATGGCTCAAGTATTTATGCGACTCAAGCGAAGTGTGCTCATCGCGGATTTTGTCGTCGAAGAAGACGGCTCTCTGAATTGCAAGGGTCATCTTCAAATTCCTCTTGACCGTTGGAATCCAGGTTCAATCCAAGCAATTCGTACCGCTGATGGTCGTGTTCGCTTCGGCCATCGTAACTTGAAAATCCATCTTGCTGCTCGACTTCGCGCACCAGAATGGGGGCAAGCCTTGCTCGAAGAATGGTTGATGAGTCAACGTGGAGATATTCTCCGTCCAAAAGACCGCATACAGCGAATTGCCTCAATTAATCGCGCTAAAATGAGTATTGAACGAAATTTGAATCATTCCAATCTCGATGCGGTACGAATGGACTTCCTTGCAACGACAGCATCTTTAAAATCAGTCGAAGATAACTTAAACTCCCGAATCAATTCTGATGAATCGGAATGAATCAATTGAGTTTGACTCTGTAGCGATCTCTTCCATTGGCATACATCGTGATCGTCCCTGATGAGGACACGCAAACTGCAATACCTTCAACCAATTGTGAGATGGCACGAGCAGCCAAATGACGTCCACCTTCACCCGCTTTTGGAACAATGCCAGCTGGGACTTGAATATACCGTCCTGCGTCACTTGCTACCCCATTTCGATTGAATAATATTGCACCGTCGAGCCAAGCAAATTCGGCTAAAGTTTCATGATTTGCATCGTCCAATACACTTCGCTTCTCAGCAGGGTGTCCTTTGAATGGATTCAAGACAAGCGCAGTTGTATGTTTTCTCAAGGCTGGCAGTGGGCCAATGGCAAACAGCGCTCCAATTGAGTGCCCTTCTCTGCCTCTTGAACCAATATGGCGGGCAAGTTGCATCATCTTTGTAAGAACCCCTAAATCAATATGAAAGTCTTGTGCTAGGGCTGCAAAACGATTTGAATTTAACGTCGTTGTATCGATGACAAAAACACCATCAATCGGTTCAGCCAGAATCACCAACATTCGCTCTCCGCTGGAAAGACTCCCTTCACCAATAGCTTGCAGTACCAAGTCATGCATGTGATTGAGTACGCTCAAACCCTGTGAAGTAAGGTTTTCTTCGAGCAATGAACAAACAATTCCACTTTCTTTCAGTGCTTCAACCACACGATTTTGGCTTGAAAGAACAGTTAATGGAAGTTCAGAAGGTAATACTTCAGCAATCAATTTCACCTTTCGTACGCTGTTCGCAAGCATCAATACTGATTGAAATGAACGCCGGTCACTGGAAAGTGTAGTTGAGACCATCGCGGCGAGGTCGACCATGATACAAACCTCAAGCAGAAGTCGAATCGATACCAGGTAATTGGTCTTCAGTCTCTCTGTAAACAGTTCTCATGTTGTTGATGAAGTTCTTTTCTTTAACAACAATTGTGTATTCTGAAAACCCAGGGTCTTCGTTTCCATCGAGCTTTCCAAGAATAATTTCCAAGGTTAATCGGGCACCTTCACGGTGTGGATAGGCAAAAATACCCATCGACAGAGGCGGGGAAACAATTGATTTAATATTCTTCATTTCAGCGAGCGTAGCAAAAAGATTGGTATACGTTTCAGGAAGTAATTCTCGGCGTGCTTCGTCTTGGTTTGGACGACGGCAATCAGGACCAACTACGTGAATTATATGTTTGTAATTTGCTCCAAGTTCATAGGGTTCAGTGACCACATTCTTTGTGACTGCACAAGGTGGAGCGTTGATTTTACGCATATCGAGGCAAATATTACGAGTGACTTGTGTCAACTCTGGACCGGCTTTTGCATGGATCAGCGCATCCATGCCTTCACGGCCAGAAAGTCGATTGTTAGCAGGTGTGATCAAGACATCACCGGTGTGATTCCATACATCACCACCAACGACGCGAAGAATACCCCATTTGCATGTTCGTGCCATATAGAGTTCAGCCATCAACCATCCAAGAGGGGCCACCTTACTTATGAAGTTCGCAAATTAGGAATGGAAATACCTTGAAATGGAGAATTCCGCACTACCAATTTCAAAGCCGAGAGCCTTCGTTACTTCACTACATGGCGACATTGCTAAACCCTATTGGTTTTAGCAGAAATACATGGACAGAAGGGCGTCAAGTGTTCTTTTAACACTGGTGTTCGTTTTGAGTAGTCTTGCCACACCGTTTCTTGAAGGTGGCACATATGCCTCTTCAGACAATAATATTCTTGAAAAAACCGCCTTGAGTGATGCCTTTGTTGGATTTTCCAGTGAGGAGGGGGTAGATTTCTGGAATCAAACTCCATGGTCAACACGTGCCCGACCTGAAGGTTTTGATTTCCTTACAGTTTACGATTATTCAGATGTCGGCGTACTCATCAATAATAACTCCGATGCCAGTAAAACTATTGGTTGGGCTTTTGTCAATGCCCGGAATATTTCGAATGACAATATCTTCTTTTTCAATGACTCAAATACGCCAACCAAAGAAACCATCAATCGAAACGAATTCAATGTGTATTTCGCTGCTCCTTTCTTAGAAATGCTCTCGAATCGTTCTTCGACTACTGAACTCAATTATTTAGTTTCAACAAAAGGTATCCCCCTCCGTATCAATGGAGGAAATGATAAGGCCAGTTTCGATCAAGAATTTTCTTTGCTCGGTGGCTCATACAATTCAAGCATTGGTTCCAATTACTGGGTTAACCATGGATTTGGACCTCTCGCCGGTGGTGAAATGAAAGCCTTTTCTCGTGATGTGTACGGTTTCTTTCTTGTCACTCGATTGACCGGATATACGATTGAAACAGCACTTGGATTAATCGAGAAGGCAAACAACAGTCTTGGACAACGTGGTATTTTTGCTTTAGATTTAGCATCCAATCGCAATGGGTCTGGTTATAAATTTTGGAATGATGACCTCTATAAAGCCCAAGCCGAAATCAATGGGAGTATGGGATTACCTACTGTTTTTGACGAAACTTCAAACTTTTTGACGAATCTCTCCAATGTAATGGGTTATGCTTCATGGGGTTCCAATGATGGAAGTTGGAATTCAAATTGGCTACCGAATAATGGATTTGATACAATGGATTCAACGTATTCGAGTGGAGCACAATATTGGGATGCTACATTGCCGAATCTTTCATCAGGTGATTCCTTTAATTGGACAACACAAACTGAAGTGAAACGCGATGGTACTTCTGCTCTCGAAGCCTCGTTATCGGCGGTATGTACACAGGAACCCGGAGCTGGGGCGCAAGGGATTCTCGCCGAGTTTTTCGATAACGCAGGAATAAGTTTCAATGTCGCTTCAATGCCGTCGCTCATCGACCGAGTTCCCGACCATGTGCGACTTGAGAGTTCACTTCAATACTCATCATCATCTCAGGCCTATCCTGGTTTGGATGACCGATTCAAAAACGATTGGGGTGCAAGGTTCAGTGGACTTATTGAAGTGCCCGAAACAGGAAATTGGACTTTTTATCTCACGTCGGATGATGGTTCAGATTTTTGGATTGATGGGCAAAGTCTTGTTACAAATTTTGGCTCGCATGGAATGACTGAACGTTCTCAATATGCCCAACTTGATGCCGGGAAGTATGATTTCAAAATTGAATTCTTCCAGGGTGGCGGGCCGCATGGGTTGCAACTCTCTTGGTCAGGGCCAAATCAAAGTAAAGCATTCGTCCCCCCCTCTGCTTTCACGCTTGCTGACAATTACATTCCTTCTTTAAGCAGCTTAATTCATCATTGGGATTTTGAAGAGGGCACAGGTTCGATTGCTCAAGATTCTGTTAATTTGAGTACTAACTTTACTCTCAAAAACATGAATTCAACGAATTGGCGTACGTGTACTGATGGCTCATGCCTTTGGTATGACGGCGTGGACGATTCGTTGGAAGTCGATGTTGACGATTGGTCTGGAAACTTTACTGTGAGTCAATGGGTTTGGGCAAACTCTACGATATTGCCGACCTATGCCTCGGTTTTTGCTGTCGATGATAACGCAGGTTCCAACGCCTCGTTTCAACATGCTGTATTCAGTGGTGAATGGCGTTTACACAACAACCAATCCTACACCTTTGGCGCTATAGCAGCTCAAGAATGGACGCATTTGGCAACTGTTTTCGATAACGGTTCAACACGACAATACCTCGATGGAGTCTTGGTTCGTACCACTGCTTTTACCGCAGGTTCTTTCAACAATTTTGAGATGTATAAATTGGGAGTTAACCGTGGAGAAAGTGCGTACTTCCAAGGTATGATTGACAATGTGATGATTTGGGATTCCGCTTTACAAGACCATGAGATTACAACCTTACATCGAGATATCTACAAGGATTGCTCAGCATATTCAGGTAATGGTCAGGCTGCAGCATCGATCGAACAAACCTATGAGTTTCCTGACGAATTGGAAGGCCATGCTTGGATTATCTACCTCTATGGGCAACGTACAGGTGATGTTTACGGTGATTTTTCAATAGAAATCGAAGGTCTTGATGACAATGGGACTGTACTTTCGACCAATATTTCGAGCAGCAAACATTTCGCATCTTCATGGGAGTCTCAAACGTTACGTTTCCGTCCTCACATTGATGCGACTACATTCCGTATACGTGTTCCGTTGGATATTGTAGCGACTTCGACCGATGGGTCTGTCTATCTTGATACGATGAGTTTGCGTGCAATTCGGCCGCATAATACTTGGATGAATGGTTCGATTGCAGAAACGGCTGTCTCGACCGGTGGGCGCTCTTTCAACTGGAATACGGGTTACGGGCAATCGTTGGTTGCTGATTTATTGGAAGACGGCGTCTCCGGTGCGAAAGGCTATGTCTACGAGCCATACCTCACTGCAGTTGGCTCACCAAGTATGCTGATGAGCATGTATGCAAGCGGCTTTAATTTAGCTGAATCACATGCAGCAGCAAACCTCCAAACAAGTTGGATGGGGGTCACTGTTGGTGACCCGAAAATGGCACCTTATGCTGACCTTTATCATGACATCAACCTCTTGGATATTCGGCAAACCGATAACGCCTCATATATGCAACCGACACAATTCCAACTCGCTGTTGAAAACCGGGGGATGTCTTCTTCGAACGGCACACTCATGGTACAGAATATCCAAGGAAACATCGAGATGTACAGTTCGAATCTTTCGCTTCCCAGTGGTGAAATCAACGGTTCAAGAATCATCTACAACCTCAGCATAACTCCTGATAAAACTGGATGGATGGATTTACGAATCCGCTATTCAAATGCGAGCCTCGATTCACCAGAACGGAATTTGGCAAACAATTTGCTTACTTTACGAATTTGGGTCAACGCGCCACCTACAGTTGAACAGATTTATTGCGGCGCAGAAGCCTATGCACGAGGTGATAACATCATCTGTATGATTGAAGCCAGTGATGACATTAATGTTTCATCAGTTGACGTTGAATGGGTGGTTGCACAGAATATTTCCAACCTTTCTGGTTTGAATTGGGTAACTCATTCTACCGGTCAGGTTGATTCCCTGCGTTGGCAGGCTTTGATTTCTCTTCCGACTTCTTTGCCACTCGGCTACTTAGTTTTACGAGCAACTGCATACGATGAAAGTCAACAAGTCGGCCATTTACTCGAGACCGATATCGCCATCATTCTCGATGCCCAAGCCCAGTGGTTTGGACCACATCTGTCCGGAATTGATTCACCTTCTTGGTCCGGTGCGAATCAACTCCCCTCTCACCCAAGCGGCGGTTTGTTCCGTGGTGAATCCACGAATGTGACGATGTGTGTCTTGGATACAGATTTTGACCTGTTGAATCAACAACCGGTATTAACGATGTCAGCAGGACAAATTTCCAACTTAAGTTACGTAGCTCAATTTGATTCTAATCACCATTGTTTCATTGGCTTCTACACTCGAAATGTGAGTGCTTCACTTAATGATGTCACTTTTGAAATCCACCATAAAGATGGAACCTTACTCAATTCTCGGATTTTTTCGATGGCTGACCGTTCTCCGGTTGCTGTGATTGAAATCGTCGATGAAGAAGGGCAGGTTCTCGACAGTGTACGGGGAGGCGGTAATGAATTTGCCCGGATTACCATTTTAGATGCCGATGACCCATCATCTTCAGCCACCGGTGATTTACATGTCGAATGGCCTGGTAACGAACTGCTAACTATCCCTGTCGATACAATGGACACCAGTTTTCCAATATTGATTGAGTTGCCTCAAATTTCATCTGCTTTAGAAAGCGGTGAACTTAAACTTCAATTGGAGATGATCGGCCAACACGCTGCGGTGTTCAGCCAGGACTATCAGTTACCCTTACTCTTGACAACACCTCTTGTCATCTCATCACACCTTTGTGATGAACAAGGCCCGATTGAGTCCTTACGCTTTGGAAACACTGGCTATTTAGTGGTACATGTTCAGAGTGATCGTCCACTGCAAACGATGCAAACGACATTGAGCCAGTTAGGCTGGTCAGTATCAGCGCCTTCTCTCGGTGAAATTGAGAGTACCAGTCCCTTAATGGAAAATTGTTCTTCATCGGTTCCATTTTTGGGAGAGAATGAACAACTTCACAAATTCCGCTTGCGGTTGGATGGGACTTTCATTGACGGGGAAGGGCAAATACTGTTCACCGTTCGAGATGTTGATGGTTTGTTGAAATCGTTGAATCTCCCTCTCAACTTCTATCATGCATCGCCACAAACAACGCTTGAATCGAACCAAAACATGACTGCAGGGGAACTGTTATCGTTTATTGGTTCAGTATCTGACGCCGATGGAATTGACGATTTGGCATGTTCAGTACTTATATCGCATAACCAATCTCAATTGGCCCAATTACAAGTTTCTCTTCAGCCGATCAACTTCACTTCTGCGGCCTTAGAGTTCCAGTATCCGACGACAGGTGCATTGAGTAACGCCACTTTAGATGTCGAAGTAACATGTATTGATTCATGGTCACAATCCAATACCTCACTTCTTCGTTTTACTTTACTTCCTGAACCGACTTGTGAATTATGCGACCAAACAGATGTAGAGGATGAGTCAGTACAAGCGGTATCTTTGAAAACTTCTCTTTTGGTCATCGGAATCCTTCTTCTTGCCCTCCTTCTTGGGCTGTTCATATTTATGAGGAAACCGAAACAGGCTGAAATCCCATTATGGGTATTGGATGAACACATTGTTGATGCCTCCACTTCAAGTGATACGAACAATACGCCCTCTGAACTGAAATTACCTTCGGGTTGGTCCCACGAACAATATCGTATTTGGCTTGAAGGAGAAATGCCCGAGGGATGGACAAATGTAAAATGGGTCCTTTTTAGCGATGAGCAATTAGATCTACTTGAGAACCAAGGTCCTTGAAAGAGAAGGGTTGATGTGCTTTGAGCACTTGGTTCGTTTGAGTGCTATGGCAGTGGGATATGTTTTGATTAATGTTGCACCTGGAAAGGAACATGAAGTTTATCTTGCTGTCAAAGATATGGCCTTTGTCGAGGATGCGACCCTTCTTTTTGGTGACCATGACCTTATTGTGAAACTTGTTGCAGATAGCCTTACTGTGATTGCTCACTGCGTAGTCGAATCCATTCGTCAAATCCCTGGAATTGTAGATACCAAGACTCTTGCTGGTGCTGAATTGTAGGGCGGTTCTTTTGTTTCCAAAAATACTCAATTTCCAATCGATAGACTGAGGCTTGAACCTTGAAAAACCGGTGTTGGAATGTGGCACTGCGGGGCCTATAGGGCGCAGTAAAGCGTTTAAATGGCATAAATACTATATACCCTACGGGGGTGTCAAGTATCGGAGGTAATCTAAAATGTCTGATAAAAAATACTTTGTTCTCATGGAGAACGGAAAAGATACGAGCCAGGTTTTTGCTAGCAAACAACCCCGTGGTGCGGCCCTTAAAGCTGCAACCCGCGGACACCAAAATATACGCCTACGAGAGCGTGGCACCAAGCGTGTTCACGTCTTCACCGGCAGCATTAGCATGGTACCAAAGCCAGCAAATGGACCTGCTTGGCTCCCTGATAAGATCAAGAAGGCTAACGTCAAGAAGTCCGGAATCGAACACCTTTGATTCCATAACGACTTGATTGTCTGTTTTTCAAATTTGAAGATTCAAATTTGTCCCCGCAAGGGTCGCCGCTTCATCTCCTTCTTCGGAGGGTTTTGAAGCCTCAATTTCCTTTCTTCACCGGCCATTCTGCAATCCACAGCGCAAGCCATATCATTCCAAGTTGAGCTATTGCTCGAACCATATGACCTGATGTTGTAAAATCAGTGTCTCCGATAGAAATATCATTGACCCACATGTTCAAGTTTGCCCAATAGACCATGACGAGAAATATCCCAGTCGAAAATCCCGCTCTTCTTCTTGAGACGGGCGCTATCATTCCAAATCCAAGAATCATCTCGACAAGCCCACTGACATACACCCAGAACTCAGGAACACCGAGAAGTTCAGGAACGATCGGTGTGAAAAAAGCAGTATTTGTGAAGTGCTGAATTCCAATCCAAACGAACATTGCACCGAAACCAAGGGCAGAGACTTGACGAATCCGTTCCAATGCCTGTGGCAAAAAACCGCCTCAGTAACGGACTTTTTGCCGAGTAAGGGTTCGCCAAATACGCTTTAGAGGGTCATAATAGCGGTCAACAACTCTTTCCTTTAGAGGAATGATAGCATTGTCGGTAATGTTGATTCCCGCTGGACAAACATCAGTACAACATTTTGTGATGTTACAGTAAGCAATACCAAACTCCTCCTTGATTTCTGGAACACGGTCTTCTTGGTCCATTGGGTGCATCTCAAAGTTGGCAAGACGGACCATTGTTCTTGGTCCACCGAATACATCGAACTTCCGATATTCTCTAAGAACGTGGCATGTGTCTTGGCAGATAAAGCATTCAATACATGTTCTAAATTCTTGAGCACGCTTTGCTTCAAATTGACTGAATTTCCAATCCGGTTCATCCGGTCCTTTGATTGGAGCAACAGCCTTAGCCATTTCATAATTCCAAGAAACATCGGTTACAAGATCCTTGATATGTGGGAAGGCTTTCATTGGCCGTACAGTAATTACTTCACCTTCAGGAGTTTCTTCGATGATGTCACTCATTCGAGTCATGCACATCAATTTTGCTTTACCATTGATTTCAGCACTGCATGAACCACACTTGCCCGCTTTACAATTCCAGCGGCATGAAAGGTCAGGCTCTTGCTCATGTTGAATACGATGAATACAATCGAGAAGAACCATGCCTTCATCCAATTCAATTTCATATTCTTTTAATTCGCCTTCGCCTTCTTGGCCTCGGAAAACTTTCAATTTTATATCGGTCATAATCAGGCCTCCTTCTTTGAACGGTCAAGTAATTCCTCTAATTCTTCAGGGGGTTGAGATAACTCTTCTTGACGAATTTTGATTTCAGAATCATCCTTCCAAATTACATTTGTTGTGTGACTCCACATTCCGGTATCTGGCTCTGGGAAATCATCCCGAGTATGTCCGCCACGGCTTTCAGTACGAGTGAGTGCGGCAAGTGTACAGGCAGAAGAAATTTCGACCATATTTTGTAAATCTAGGGCTTGATGCCATCCAGAATTATAAACCATTGATTTTCCGGAACTTGTATTTCCAATTCTCTTTCTGAAATCATCGAGATCAGTTAATGCGCTTTTCAACTCAGACTCTGTTCGAATGATTCCAACCTTGGCTTGCATCATATCTCGTAATTCATCATATACGCGACCTGGGTTTTCACCGTTTTCTCTGTTTAGAGGTTCTAAGTTTGCTTTGATAGCACTTTCTATTTGCTTTGTATCATGTTTCGGTTGTTCAAGGTCAGTAGAACGCTTTGCGGCATATTCTCCAGCTCTCTTACCAAATACGATGAGGTCTGAAAGCGAGTTTCCACCAAGACGGTTTGCGCCATGCAAACCACTTGCAACTTCACCAGCAGCGAATAATCCACTAATTGTTGATTCTTGAGATTCAGCATCAACTCTCACTCCACCCATTACATAGTGTGCAGTTGGACCAACTTCCATCGGTTCCTTGGTTATGTCAACACCCGCAAGTTCTCTAAATTGGTGGTGCATACTTGGAAGTTTTGCGATAATTTCTTCAGCACTGCGTTGATTTGCAATATCGAGATATGCTCCACCATGTGTTGAACCTCGACCTTCTGCAACCTCTTTGTTAATCGCCTTAGCAACAACGTCACGGGTGAGTAATTCCGGAGGGCGTCTTACGCTTGCTTTTTCACCAGCAACAACTTGTCTGACCCATTCTGTAGCCTCTTCTTCGGTTTCAGCGTGGTCGCCCTTGAACATATCAGGGACATTGTCAAACATGAATCTTTTTCCTTCCGAATTACGCAGAACACCACCTTCGCCACGAACACCCTCAGTGACCAATATTCCTCTTACACTCGGCGGCCAAACCATTCCAGTTGGATGGAATTGAACGAATTCCATATCGATTAATTCGGCTCCTGCATTAAGAGCGAGTGCGTGTCCATCCCCGGTATATTCCCAAGAACCTGAACAAACAGACCAGCATCGAGTAATTCCACCAGTCGCTAAAACAGTTGACTTTGCTGAGTAAGCATGCATTGCTCCATCAACTCTATTGTAAGCAACACAACCAATACAGGTTCCGTCGTCATTTTGAATGAGATGGCTTACAGTATATTCCATGAAAATATCAATGCCTGAATGAATTCCCTTTTCTTGTAGGGTTCTAATTATTTCTAAACCAGTGGAATCGGCAACGTGGGCCAAACGTGGGTAAGTATGCCCACCAAAGTTTCTCTGATTGATTAATCCAGCTGGCGTTCGATCAAAAACCGCACCCCATTGTTCAAGTTCACGGATTCTATCAGGGGACTCTTGAGCATGGATTTGTGCCATGCGCCAATTATTGAGGTATTTCCCACCCTTCATGGTATCTTTGAAGTGTGTTTTCCAACCATCTCTGTCATCTGCATTTCCGAGGGCAGCAGCAGCGCCACCCTCAGCCATAACTGTGTGTGCCTTGCCCAAGAGAGATTTGCAAATGATTGCAGTTTTGGCACCACTCCGTGCGGCTTCAATTGCAGCTCTTATTCCAGCGCCTCCGGCGCCTATAACGACTACATCGTAATCATGAGTTTCGTAATCACCCATTCAAAGACCTCCTAAAAGCACGACATCAGTCCACCAGCCTTCTGTGCAGGCATAGATGTAGAAATCAGAGAACATAACCCAGAAGAGGGAATAAATAGCCCACTTGTTATGGTTCTTGTTGAGTTTGGTACAACTCTTCCAACAGGCTTCTGCAACCGCGCCGCCTCCATTGCGGAAACGGTTTCTAATTCCGCCGATTGCGTGACGGAATGAATGGCAACCAAGTGTATATCCACCGAGCATTATTACGTTTAGAAAGAGAACAAGAGTTCCGACTGATATTCCATAGGAAGTAGCCCCTCCATCAGCATGGAATTGTGTTGCCAATAACACGTCGTAGGCTAGAACGAAGAGATATGCAACTGCAATATACATGAAATAGCGATGAATATTCTGGAATAAAAAGAGTCGACTCTCTCCTTTGTAATCGCCAAATGGTGTGCTTACTGCACATGCTGCTGGGCTTACCATAAATGAACGATAGTATGCCTTGCGGTAATAGTAGCAAGTACCACGGAATCCAGCCGGAATGAACAATATGAACATTGCCGGGCTCATCCACCAAAGGCTTTCAGGAACCCAAGAACCAAGACCTTCTTTGCCAGGAACGACCAGTGGAGAAAACAAAGGTGAAAGGACATGGCTGCCATTGGACTCTATCGCCAAGGTCTGACATTCGGTAATGACTCCGCTTGCGGCACCGCAGGCCGAGTTGCCGAACTCACTGAAAATCCAGAAATCTGCTTCCATGAACCCGCGCCATGTAGCATAGAGAACAGCGATTCCAAGATAGACGCCCATGGCCAGTGGAGACTTCCACCAATTGTCTATACGGTCTGTTTTTCCTAATCCTCTTTCCATTGGTAGATGTCTTGCTTCAACCACAATAATTCCCCTCTATATTGCCCTAGTGACTTAGGCTTTTGATAATATGCCTATACCTATCTCAACCGAGGATGGGGCAATTGACTTCAGCGCCGGCCAAGGTTTTTTTAGGTTCACTCTTCAATCACCTGTTGTTGAAAAAACGAGAATCCATCATCAAACACTGTTTCATTCGCCCAATATGTTTCCGATTGCCAAGCAAGAACACCATTTTCAGCAATGACCTGAAGAGTTGGCGTACCAGGATTTCCATAAGCAGAATAAATTGATGTGCCTGTATTTTCACCAGTTTCGAAATCATAGACTTGAGTCTCAGAGGTTGGAATGATTATTTTCCAAGGTGTGTAATGTGCAGATTCATTGTTCGTACCAAAAACATCCATCACTTCATCTTCCGATTCCAATTCCGCCCAACGATGTACACTGACAAGAGTCATATTGGAATCATTGAATATCCCAGCGTCCATTTTCTCACGAATCATATCGGTCCAGTCGTGACAACCCGTACATCCTGCTCCAATCCAGAGCAGCATGACAGGTCCATTTTCGAGTTCCTCTTTCAAATTAAAAAGAGTTCCACCATCTTCGGTTCGGCCGAGAGTGGCAGATTCGAAAGTGAGTTCAAAAGGAAGTACCTTTGCCTCAGTAGAACTGTCTAGTTCATCCCCTTGAAGTTCGATACAGCCAGGTGTGAGGAGAATGGCAGTAACCAACGCAAAGACAAGTTCACGCAGCATGCCCGTCACCAGATACAATGGTATTCGCCTGAACTGGCGTTGGAGCTTGTTTCTTCACTTTCGGTCGTCGAACATCTTTGAACCATGAATCAACACCGTTCCAATCAGCACGGATTCCAAGATCTGCGAGTAGAAGTTTACTACTGATCCGAGCACTTTCAAAAATGGTAGGCAATCCACTGCCGGGGTGAGTACCACCACCAACAATATACAGATTATTTGCTTCTTCAAATCGATTATGAGGACGTCGCCAAAGCATTTGTTTGAGGTCGTGTGTAAGGTTGAATACCGCACCCCGATAGACGTCAGAAGCGCTCCAGTCATCTGGTGTTACGATTGTTTCCGAAACAATGTGATCGGCGATATCGTCGTATCCAAGTTTGCCGAGTTGCTTGACAATGAGTTCTCGATAGTCATCTTTGATGTCATCCCAAACAATAGAGTCATGTGTATTTGGGACAGGGACAAGCACATAGATGGTAGATTGGCCTTCTGGTGCGAGACTGTCATCTGTCATACAGGCGTTTTGAACATAAACTGAAGGATCATCCCATGTCATACGGTGTTTGGTAATATCTTCGAGATTCTGTTCGTACGAAGTCGAGGCATAAATTTGATGGTGTGGTAGATCATATTGTTTGTCAATACCTAAGTAGAGCATAAAAGTCGAGCAGGAGTAACCTTTCTTCTCAAGTTTCTTGTTCGACCATTTCTTTCTCTTTTCATCGGGGACAAGCGTGGTCATAGCATGGGCAAAGTCTGCATTGATGACGACTTTATCTGCGAGAATTTCTTCTCCTTCAATACGGACCCCTACAACGGTTTTACCTTCATACATCAAGGACTTAACAGGAGTATTACAGCGAATCTTGACGCCGAGCTCTTCTGCAATTTCACCCATGCGGGCAGTAATACTTCCGAGTCCACCTTTTGCATGGAAGATGCCGTGTTCGTATTCTAAGAAGGCAAGGATTGTGAACAATGAAGGTGCATGAAAAGGGCTCATCCCAAGATATTTTGTTTGAAATGACATAGCCAGACGAACTCGCTCATCGTCGAAATGCTTGCTTAAATCAGCAGCAACACTGGACCATGGTTTCAACACAGTCGCAACGCGAATTGCACGCTTGGTTAATACATTGAGAGGACTTGTCCACGGAGTCTGAAGGCATTGTTTGGAGAATTCGAGTTTCTTACGGTTTTGAATGACATACTTTTTGAAACCATTCGCGTTCTTATCGCCTGCTAACTCGCGAATACGCTCAGTCATTGAATCAAGATTACTTGTGGCGTCAATGTGCCCACCTGCTCCAAACACCAATCGGTACATTGGGTCGAGAGGCATTAATCCAAGTTCTTTGTGAGCATCACGCCCAATCGCTTGAAAAATCTCTTCGATCACTTCAGGATAATGGAAAAATGTTGGTCCACGGTCAAATGTGAAGCCGTCTTTGTGGACGAGTTTGGTTCGGCCCCCTACTTTCTCTTCTTTCTCTAAGATGGTTACATCGATACCAGAATGGGCGAGTAGTAAGGCGCTTGCAAGTCCGCCGGGGCCAGACCCTACAATGAGTGCAGTTGGTTTATTCAAATGAGGCATAGCATGAGGTTCAAGATTGAACATATAAAGAACCGTTTACGGCCTTAGAAATGAGGCATATACCCCTGCCTCGGTATTCTCGTCTACATACTTTCTTCTCATCATTCAATAAGCATGATAAGTGGCCCCATAGTGGAATGGACACAGCCTTAGGTTGGACGGTGATATTATGGCCGATTGGAGTTCAAAGAATCCGTACATGACTCAAATCACTGAGAATTATGTTCTCAATGGCGAGGGGTCCAGAAAGGAAACCCGTCACATCGTCTTCGCACTTGGGGATTCAGGCCTTGACTACAAAGTTGGTGACGCACTTGGAGTTGTATCTGAAAACCCACCTCATATTGTTGATGAGTTAATTGAAATTCAAGGTTGGGACCGTGACCAACTCGTCGAGACTCATAATGGCGAACGTGATATTTACACTGCCCTCAAAAAGGATTTTGAAGTTCACCTGGCGAATAAAAAATTCGTCCAATCCCTCGCTGGAAAGGTCATCGCTTCGGGAATGAAAATTTCAGTTAAAATTGTTGCACGTAGCCGCTCAGGCGAAGAATGGCAATCTTCGGAAACCTCATCTCTACCACCCGGTCTTGCTTCGAGTAAAGCCTCCGAAGACCCTTTTGCAAAGGTCGAGGCTCTCCTCGGCGATGAAAAAGCAGTTGTCGATTATCTGTGGACCCGCGATTACGTCGATATTATGCGTGAATTTGATGTCAAGTATTCTCCTGAGGAATTCTTCCAATTAGCTGCAAGACTTAAACCGCGTTTGTATTCGATTGCTTCATCGCATGATGCACATCCTGGTTTTGTAGAATTAACAGTTGCTATTGTTCGATTCGAGTACCATAATAGGGCACGTGGCGGATTGTGTACACAATACTTGGCGGATGAAATTGATACAACCGATCAACCGGTTGGTGTCTTCATGTCGCCTACTCGTTCGTTTATTCTCCCAGATAACAAGGATGTCGATATCATCATGGTCGGGCCTGGAACGGGAATTGCTCCATTTCGTGCATTCATGGAACAGCGCGTTTTCGATGGCGGCAAGGGCAAAAACTGGTTATTTTTTGGCGACCAATCTTCGAAAACTGAGTATTATTACAAGGAACAGATCGAAGGTTGGCTGGACAGTGGCGACCTCTATCGATTTACCACTGCTTGGTCCCGAGACCAAGAAAAGAAAATCTATGTTCAACACCGCCTTAAAGAACAAGGTGAAGAGATTTGGCAATGGTTTGAAAACGGTGCTTATTTCTACATCTGTGGCGATAAGACCTACATGGCGAAAGATGTTCATCGAGCATTGATTGAAATCGCAATGGAACACGGTGGAATGTCTGAAGAAGATGCAACCCACTTCATTGGAACAACAATGATGAGGGAAGAGAAGCGTTACTTGCGTGACGTCTACTGATTCGTTGCTTTACTAAAATAAAAAAGGCCCACTCTCTCCTAAGAAGGAAGAGAGGCTGCTTCCCAAACCATTCAGGTTCGGTGTGAACTCAAAGAGAAAAGAAATGTCACTCTGCGCTTGAATCTTCGGCTTCGGCGAAGATCATTTCGTCAATATTGATGCCGATAAAAGCAGTCAAAAAGTACGAGAAATGCTTTCTTAACTTATTCGAGCCCTTCTTCTGGTAACGGGACGCTGGTCACAGGGATTCCTTTTTCAATTGCTCGTTCTTCCATACGCTTGGTCCAAATAGAGTTTGGACCTGGGAAGGAGAGCATGTGTGTTGCCCGTGAGAGCATGGTTTGAGCCAAAGTCGCAACAGCTTCTGGACGACCAGAATCATGTGCTGAACTGGGACGTGGTGCTGTCCAAGCCTCGCTGAATACCGCGAGTTGGATGTTGTTATTGTCGGCCCATCGTTCAGCGAGATAATCGACACCACTTGCGCCGCCAAGGATGATGAGGTCGGGATAACTATTGGCTTCTACCCATTGTTCAAGTTGTTCTTCGAGCCATGCATAGTCGTAAAACTTTGAATTTCCACAAATGATCAAATTTACAATTCGGCCATCTCGATTCAAATCAATTCCAGCCAAGCGGTCGAGGGCCTCTGCTCCGGTTTGGGGTTTCCGCGTCATGTTCTTGAATCGAAGTCATGTGCTATCAAACTTGTGGGGTGTTTCTATAAACTAGACCAAAAATCCGTGTTTTCAACCGCTTTATGTCAAAAAAAGTCAGAAAATCACGGATTCGGTGAAGAAAACGCAGTCTCTGAAAAAGCCCTTTTTACGATTTTTGAACCGTTGGCATCATAGAGTAATTACGCTTCGACTCTTTTATGGCATTCAAACGCGTACTCATTGCCAACCGTGGTGAAATTGCTCTACGAATACTTCGAACCCTACGTGATATGGGTATTGAAGCGGCTATTATCCATGGTCGAGAGGACCGGTTATCACTCCCCGTTCGATTTGCAGATGTAGCCTATGCGAACTACAAACAAAATCCATTGGATACATACCTCGACATCGAATCAGTGATTCATGCTGCCAAAGAAATGGGTTGTGATGCAGTGCACCCTGGCTACGGCTTTCTTGCTGAAAACGCAACATTTGTTCGCCGGTTGAAGGAAGAAGGAATTACTTTTATCGGCCCATCCGCAGAGGTTATCACCCTGCTTGGAGATAAAATCGAAGCAAGAGCAGCAATGGAAGCGGCGGGTTTACCAACTGCAAAAGGTTCATCAGAATCGATTTCCGATGCGGCTGTTGCATCTGCATTGGCAGAGGATATTGGCTACCCAGTCATCATTAAAGCAGCAGCAGGCGGCGGTGGAATCGGTATGCAAATCGTCGAGAAGTCCGACGAATTTGAAAACGCTTTGAAATTGTGTCAATCCCGAGCCCGTTCCGCTTTCGGAGATGAACGAGTCTTTGTTGAGAAATATATCCAAGGTGCCCAACATATCGAATTCCAAGTTCTCGGAGATGGCAAGAAGGCCATTCATTTTGGTGAACGATTTTGTTCTATTCAACGCCGTCATCAAAAGTTGGTTGAAGAAGGTCCTTGGCTCAGTGACGAAGAGCGTGAAGAAATTGGCGCATTGGTTTGCAAGGGTGCAGAATCAGTCGGATACAAGGGTTTAGCGACCTTTGAATTCCTGCGTGATGCAAATGGCGATTTTTACTTTCTTGAAGTCAACCCTCGAGTCCAAGTTGAACACACAGTGACCGAATTAATCACCGGTTACAATTTGGTTGAACTCGGTATACGTGTTGCTCAAGGAGAATCTCTTCCTCTTACACAGGAGGATGTTGTTTTACGAGGGCATGCGATTCAATGCCGACTCAATGCCGAAGATCCGCGTAAATTTATTCCAAGTCCTGGTCGGCTTTGGGAATGTCATTTTCCTTCAGGCTATGGGATTCGAGTTGATACCCATGCTTATCCCGGATACGAAATGCCTGGTTGCTTTGATTCACTCTTAGCCAAATTGTTAGTTTGGGGTAAGGACCGAGAGGATGCTGTGAAGCGTATGCGAACCGCTTTGGATGAAACTGTAATTACAGGGGTTGAACATCTGATACCACTCCATCGACGAATAATGGATGAAGAAGATTTCTTACAACGAAACATCACTATTCAATATATTGACATGCATCAAGAGCTCCTCGGTTGAGCACTTGGATGAAACGAAAGGGACAAGTAGCGTTTTCCACTGGCCTTACCATGGATGTATTAATCGTCGGTAGTATTGCCTATGACAGTGTTGCTTCTCCACTTGGTCAAGTCGAAGACACATTAGGTGGTTCAGCAAGCTATGCCGGTCTTGCATGTTCGTTTCATGCCAAGCGTCTCTCGCTTGAGCATGTAGGGCTTGTTGGCGTGGTCGGTGAGGATTTTGCAGAGAAAGACCGAACCCTGTTAGCCGATTGTGGTTTGGACCTTCGTGGAATCGAAACAGCAGAAGGTGAGACGTTCCGCTGGACAGGCTCCTATCACGGGACGATGGCTGAAGCACAAACTCATGAAACGCATCTCAACGTGTTTGAGCACTTTGAACCAAAGGTTCCAGTTTCACATCAATCGCCTCAAATTACCTTTTGCGCCAATCTCCACCCTGCTCTCCAAGCCAGCGTTCTCCAACAAGCGATACCCCAACGCCTTTCAATGCTTGATACGATGAATTTATGGATTAATATCGCTCGTGATTCATTGGTTGAAGTGATGCAAAAGGTTGACATCATTATCATCAATGATGGTGAAGTCCGAATGTTGGCAGATGATGAAAATTTGATTCGCGCAGCTCGAAAGGTTATCGAAATGATTGGAGTTCAAACCCTCGTCGTGAAGCGTGGTGAACACGGAGTCATTGCGTTCCATGGCTCTGACATCATTTCACTTCCTGCATTCCCTACTGAGAAAGTAGTCGACCCAACTGGATGTGGCGATACCTTCGCAGGTTCGATTGCAGCCCATTTGGCTTCGGGTTCCGGTGCTTTGAGTCGAGATGAATTACGACAGGCGTTACTCGCTGCAACCGTAAGTGCAAGCTTTACGCTCGAATCATTTGGTATCGAAGGTTTACATTCGATGACAGAAGAACGATTTAATCAACGCCTGTCAATGTTTAGACAAATGCTCAATTGATTTAGAGATCGATTCGTGGAAGACCTGCTTTTCCAGCATGTTCTGCATGGTGTGTTTTGCTGTCTTTGAGCGCATCGAACGATATCTCATCGAGCACAGGTGCTAATTCTTGTATTTCTTGCGCCTCTTGTTCTACAAAAGTATTGCGCCGTTTCATATGTGCAAGCATAAGTTGAACTTCTTGGTCAGGTAATTTCCCTCCACGCCTTTCAGATAAATTTCGAATCGATTCAATTGATTCTTCTTGAAGATTTTGAGCCGAACGTTGTCGAAGTTCTTGAGTTGAAGAGGAACCGCTGGTTCGATGAGCAGTAGTACGACCATTGAGCAATCTACTTGCCAAACCTGTAGCGTTCTCGAACAGTTGTGCTGCTGCAGGAACTACCATTTCCCGAAACCTGTTTGTTTGTCCAGTTTGGGAACGAATCTTCGGACGAAGACGAGTTTCTGGACGAGTAGCACTTTTTGGGCGTAATCGACTGTTGATGTTTTGACCCCGTGGTTTCTTTTGAGTTTGAATCATCGGGATCTCTGGAGTTTCACGTCGTGCATTCTCAATGAGTGATGATTGCTCCTCAACTTCAGAATGTGGAAGGAGTGCATCAGGTGAACGGAACGCCTCAAAATCCGAATGCGTCTCCATGTTAGTCGATGCATTATGACTCGGGACATGGGCCCCCTCCCTCCCAACAAAACTCGGCATGAACGTACTTGGCAATTCAGTCGGGTGAGGTGATTGGTATTCGTGAGGCATATCGGCATTGGTCGCCTGTACGATGTGATGGTAGGAAGATGCCGGTAACTGGTTTGAATAAGCAGGTTGAGGTGCATGAGGGTGAGCAATAAATTGCTGACCATGAGGCTGATACTGTTGAGGGGGTTGGCTCTGAGAGGTTCCAAGCGAATTACGTCGGTCGTGTGCATTCGCAATTCCACGCTGTAAAAGTCCATGTTCCATGGTAGGATGAACCGGTTGTTCCGCTCTGTTTTCACCATGGATCCAGTCAGCAACTTCATTTTCAGTTTCATCAAAATCTAATTCTATCCCTTTCTCCAAGCGATTGTACGAAATGACAGAGTCAGGAAGTTCATTTTCAGGAAGTTCATCTGAAAGGAATGATAATATCGATGTAGGAGCATTCAAACGAACAGGTTCCACTGGGACATCTTGGAGATTCAACAGCGCTGTACGAGGAAATTCCATGTCACGGTCAAGAATCTCTAAACCGATTCTCGCTTCTTCAAGCCCCATTCCACTTTCGAGACGTTTGAGTAATGTTGACAACCGCATCAACGAGGCATCATTGCCAGTAATTGTATGGCAGTCTCCAACATCTGTATCAAGGGTGAGTGTTGGTTTTCGCGTTCCAAGCCAACCGAGAATCATGGCAAGACCTAATGTGCCCGCCAATATTTGCAGTGTGTCTGGTATCAATATGCGTTTGGCGATGTAAATGAGTCCACAACCAAACAGTGCAAATGTAATTGGAACGAGGCGAGTATGATGATGATGCACTCGAGTTATGTTTGAGAGACGCAAGTCCAATGCATGACCGCGTCGAGTTTCAAGAGAAAGCATACGCTCATCAACTGAAGCACGTACTTTACCCGAACCTGCTAAGTGCAACGCTCTGAAGACCTCATGGTCTTCTACACTTGCAGGACCCTCATCCTGAACATTAATGCGCATCCCAGCGCGCAAACCAATTGTGCTGGGTTATCAAACCACCGATTGTTCAGTGTATTTTGGTGGCGATAACCCGACCCTTTTTTCTACGCCGAATCCTCGTTAAAGAGGGTAAGTATTGCATTCCCGATGATGCGTGGTTTTGAATCCAATTGGGCAATGAGGGTTGCTTCAGGATTCTCTCTACGAATAAATAACGGTGATTCCCAAACCACTTCCATTTCATCTCCATTGACGGCACCCACTCGGCCGACAACGAATTGTAAATCGACACTTGCGTGTACCACGTCGCCTTCAACAAGAATTCGCTTTTGGAAAGGTGACCGACTCAACTTCATTATTGAGTGATTATGAGTCACGACTGCAAGGGGTATACTGGTATTTGTTTTCTTATCTTCAATCGCAGGACGAACCAAAAGAGTTCCACTACCCAAATGTTCTTCTTTCGCATTACGTAGAGCAAGTCCAACCCGGTCACCTGCTACAGCCGCTGTCACATCATCATCCATCACCTGCAAAGATTTGGCATTTCCAGTTCCGTTTGCGGGCAGTAATATTAAATCATCATGCACATGAACTGTGCCGGATTGAACATAGCCAATGGCGACCAATCCAATTCCTTTGACGTTGAAATGCTGGTCGACAGGAATCACCAAAGGTGCTGCAGCGTTCGAAGACAAAACATCAGATATATCGGCCATATGTTGATACAAAGTATTGCGCAATTGAATGCCATCCATCGAGCCAAATGTCCACTCTCCCAAGCCTGCTTGCTCAAACAGCATTTTGACTTGATCTTCATCGACCCATTCCCCTTCTGGTGCATTGATTACCGCAATTCCTTTGGTGATATTAGCGCTGGCAAAAGCGACCAAAGACTCTCCGAGAGTTGCATCAACTCCGACTATTTCAAGAAGGCCTACACGGGCGGCTGAAAGTGCATTCAAAAAGGGGCGGAGACGTTCGGGGTATTTTGCTGGGCGGATAATGGAAAGAATACGAGGGCCATCTTGCCCAGGTTCTTTGTGGACATAGGTATGTACGTCTCTTTGGTCTGTTGCTTTCGCAATTTCGCGAGCTAAATCATCGGTTCCGATCATCGCGATATTGAGGACAGCCATGCCTCGTCCACCAATGTGAGTCACATGAAGGTAGGGGTAAATTTACATCTTCCGCTTTGCTAACATCTGTTCACGAATATTTTTTGCGTGGTCCCAATCCTCTTGTTCGGATTCATCTTCAATGACAAATTGAGGGATTGGAATTGGACGCATCATTGAATCAATGGCGACGAAAAAGAAGAACCCTTCACAAATTTTCTTCTTTTCCCAATTGGCCTTATTGACTGCTACTGCAGTCACTTTGGTGCATGCGGTATGGGTACTGGTAAAAACAACTTTTCCAGTCACTTCGAGTAAATCACCTTGTCGTGCTGGGGCAATGAACGTCAATGCATCGATCGAAATGGTTACAAATTCTCGGTGAGCAAATTTTGCACAGGCAATTCCACCTGCTTTATCCATCAGAGAAAGTAGCCTTCCACCGAACAATGTATCGTATGCATTCGTATCACCTGGAAAAACATGCTCAATGAGCATAGCGGCTTCTTTCGAGTAAGGTTCCATGGATGTGCGACGGGGTTCTCCCTCAAGAACTCATGCGGAGTTCACCCAGTCAAGAGGTGGTTTCTTGACCTTGAGGGAGTGGCACCTGTTATGGTGGATGAGAAGGTGTGTATCGCTTTGGTGTCGGGTGGCATCGATTCTCCTGTTGCGGTTGCCCGTATGCTCAAGCAAGGATGGACCATCCATCCTGTTCATTGTACACAAGAGCCGGTAACCGGGCCAGAAGCAGAGCATAAAACCATAGCATCTCTCCGTTTTTTTCTAGAAATGGAAGGTTCTATTGGTGACGCAGCACGACGTCAACTCTCAAGAAAACTAACGGTTGTTCCCGTCGCAGAACAATTGGCCTTGTTTACCGAAAGATGGTGCCATACCGAGTATTTCATCCACATGAAACGTTTGTTCAATTGTTTGGCTGACCAAGCCGGAAAAGAGGTTGATGCGACTCATATTTTGACCGGAGAAAACCTTGGACAGGTGTCATCACAAACTTTAGGAAACCTCGGGGCGATTGAGATGGTTACTTCTTTAAAAGTGTTAAGACCGTTATTGGGATTTGACAAAACTTCAATTATGCACATGGCTCAAGCGTTGGGGACATTTAATTTGAGCATCGGGCCAGAGGTATGTGATGCTCTTGGTCCATCGCTTCCAACTACAATCGCCAATTTAGAATGGCTTGAAAAAAGCGAAAATCGACTGGGTGGTTTAGACCAAATAACACTGAATGCTTGGGGCCAAAGACGAGTCGTTGAACTTTGAATTTCAGTTGTTCTAAAACCCCTCCGTAGGAGGGGCTCATTGGGGCAAGTGTCCGTTGCGATTATAGGTGAAGGAATCCTCGGACAGAGAACAGGTGAGTCTATGACCCATAATAATCAACGATTGAAAGCCCCATTGTTCCTCGTAATCTTGATGGTATTGGCACCGTTTGCAGCTGCAGCAAACGTGACTACTTTTGGAAACGGAAACGCCACCACAGATATTGTTTTGCGAGACGGCGCTGCGTTTGTAGATGCCGATTCCGGTGCAATCCATCTTCCCGCTTCCGAAACTGTAACGAGTGCTTCATTGGATATTTCGACCAGCATGGTTGAACACAGTGCGCATACCCGGATCGACCTCGATACCATGCCGCGTGTTTGGAATCCCATGTTTAACAATCAATTAACTAAATTTTCGAACACTTCTCACTTCATTTACGAAGAAGGCTCCAATGCCGTTCCAGTCAAACTGAAGGCCGAAGCATTCCTTACAGATTTCGAAGAAACCGAAGCTGGTTTCCTTGACCATCGTGGTTTTTCCCAAGACCAATTCGGTTGGGACCACGGTGAAATTGATGTCACAACCGTAGGGTCAAACTCCAACATCCCAGACTGTGCGAGTGGGCTCTATTGCTGGGGTACAGGATTAACCGATGAAGATTATTCCAATGAAGGGGCGGGCCAAAACGGTAGGTCATACCTCATGACATCAGCCTCAATTTTTGTCGACTCTTCTTTGAAAGACCACTCGGCTTACTTTGACTCGTGGCATGACCTCGATATTCAAACGGGCTCGGGTACAAACCCTCCGGTTTACTACCGAGATTGCGCCTATATGCAAATCCGTTCCTCATTCAATGATGATTTTATTGACACCGACCCTTCAGGTTTTTCTTCAATCGACATCGACCTTTCAAATTCAACTGGTATTGGTTATAGTAATGGGTACTTTGCAAGAGGGGCTGGTACGTCAAATGCAGGTCAAATCGATTCGCGATGCCAAGGCCTCGGGCAAGGTGATTACGGACTCGCTGGAACTTCTACTTCGGTTTCAAACCCAACGGGATGGGCAAATATTGGCGTCGATTTAATTCAATATGTTGGTCAATACGTTCAAATCCGTTTCATCATGGAAGATAACAATGTTGGGGGATCTGATGGTGGGAAAGCAGGTTGGTATATCGATAACTTCCGTGTTGGCGACCCATTGCCTCAATCTGCAGAAATGTCGATTAACGGTTTCCTACCATCTGTTTCAAGTGGTGTAAATCAACCGAATGGTTTCGGAATTATAACTCTTGAAACTGAAACTACCAGTTCAGCAACCATTTCTCTTGAAGTTCAAGATTCTGCGACCGGACTCATTGTTGTCGACCGTAATGGAAAGAACATGACCAACTTGCAAGGAAAAATAATCGAACTTTGGGACATTAATTCAACAATGCATCCTTCAATAAATCTCGAATTAACTTTTAATTCCGGCCCAAGCCGTCTCTCTTCACCTGTTCTTCACGGTTTCAGTATTGGGACACGAGTTGGTACTGGATTCAATCAAACCGATGCACTGACAGATAATATCATCAATGGAGTTTGGGAATCTCCTGGTAATGACATGCCGATGATTTACTCCCCCCTCGTAACTGACACCACCTATTCCCCAGTGCTTGAGCGAAGTAATTTCAATCGTCCTATTACCCGTATTACTCCTTTTATTCAAGATGATTGTTCTGAAATCCCCAACATAGACATTCTTGGTTTTGGTGGTGGAGGTGTCGGCGGTATTGAAAGCGGTACCGAGTATATTCTTTCGGAACCTTTGTTCGGTTTTATGGCCATTGTATCTTATCAAAATCCATGTAATGTCGGAGGTATTTGGTTTGATTTGACATTTGGCCACCATACTGAAAACGTCCAATTAGATGTTGCAAATGATGGACAAATAGACTGGGGCTTTGAAGAACCTGCCTTTGGCGGATTCGGACGACAAACAAATTTCTTGCAAAGCAAGATTGATGGTATCAATTACGGTCAATCCTCTTCAACGCTCACTATTGACAGCAGCGGTGTTGCTGAAGGTGCCATGTTCATGCTTCCTAAAGGAGCAGAAGTCACATCGGTCGATCTTGCCTTTGACCAAATCGGAATTCATTCAACCAATGACCCAATCGAAGGATTTGACCTTTATCTTATGTCTGGAACCCAAGAAGAACCCCTTGGTTCAATCGAGAACAGCACCCTTCTCTTCCCGGAAAATGTCGGTCAAACAATGAATCTGAAGACAGCACTCAATTCACTTCTTTCGAATGCCTTGGTCCCTATTAGCCACTACGATGCATATGGAAATGAATGGAAGACATTCCGATTGAGAGCAGACTCTCCGAATGCCTCCACCGGTGCTCAAATGATTGTCCGAGACCTCGATATCGTGTACAATTATACAGTTTCAATTAACAACGCAGATGGCTTAGACCGTGAACTGAACAAAGGTGTAGCTTTGTGGGATGGCGGTTCTACTGCAGAAGTGCAAATGAAGGTCACCGGTTCACTTGGTGGCGGGCTCACTTTTTCAAACCTCCAAGTTTCAACCTCGAGTGGTTATGAGAATACCATTAGTTTGGTTGGTAACCCAATTGGATTGTATCCAAATGGCGTAATCTATGAAATCGTAACGACCCATACAGTTAGCCCACTTACAGGTGCAAGTTTGGCTGAAGCTACATTGACATTTGAATCGAAAACTGGTGATGTTGTTTTGAGTTACAGCGATGCTTTACTCTTCTCAGAAGCATCTGATGTGGACAATCTCCTCAGTCTTGAATCATCGAGCGTTCTCGATATCAGTGATGGCAAGCAAATCACCTGGCGGTTCGTGATCAATTCAAATTGGGAAGATACCGATGAGGTGCGCATCTATTCCGGCCTCATTGCATCGAATGGAGTCAATGGATTACCAGACGCCACCTTACTCGCTCCAGTTGGAGGAAATGCAGTTGAAAACGATGCCATCATAACCTCGTTCCAAGTTCTCAATAACATCGGCGTATCTCAAGACCTTGACGATGGAACAACAGGTCAAACGGTGACAGTTGCCGGCTCAATCCGCCTCGAAGATTTATCAATTTCTCCAGACCCAAGTGGATATTTCATGGTTCTTGAGCAAAAGACAATCAACAATACAGATGGAAACATCTCGATCGAATGGCTTTCAGTTGCGAATCAATCCGGTATCCCTGGTGGGGATTTCAACTGGGCTATTGACCTTGGAATGGCTGCAGGCCAAGATACCTACCGTTTCCGAATCGATGGCTACGAAGGCGGAGACACCCTCTGCCCAGCTGCCGAATACCGGCCAGACAGTTCGTGTGGAATTCCATTCAACATCTCTATCGACACACTTGACCCGAACTTGCTCGAAGTACGTATTCTCAACGGCCAAGTTGACCCCTTACATGACAGTAATTGGCGAGTTATGGTTGACGATACATGGGTCGTTCCATCATCGAACCCTACGGCCACTGGCAACCAATCAATTCGACTAAATGCCAGTGATTTACCGAATCCACCCGAATCACTTGATTTGAAGATTTGGGTTCAATATGACCATGATAATAATCTAAATGGACAAGCCGAAGCAGATGAATACATCACCGTGACGGCTTACAGCGATGGTGCTGCACCATTTGCAAATTATTCCGCATCGTTTAATGACAATGCAAATGTTGGTCAAGATCCAGTTGGTAAAGTCAGCGTTTGGATTGAAGGATTCGATAAGGCGGGCAACCCAATTAACGGTGGAGCCCCAGGATTTGAGAATGACCATTTCACGTATGTTTCGATGAACTCGAAATCTCCAATCATTCGAAACTTCTTCATCGATGATTCCCAAGACAGCCGTTTCTTGAAATCAAATCAACAACAATACAACGGAAAATGGAATCATACAATGTATGCCGGTAATGAATACCACCTCATCGTAGAAGCAAATGATGACAACGGTTGGCGAGATGTTGATTATTTCCGAATCGACTTGGCAGATGACCGAAATGACTTGACAGTGTATTATTTCCCGAGGAATGGTACCGCTTGGACCGATAGCCCATATATCGAAGTTCTTCAAGAAGACGGTGATTTCAAGGGACCGCAAGTACTTCGAATGAGTGGTAATGTCCTCATCGACCCCTTTGAATCCGACTTCTACTTGGATTTACCAATTCGCATAACATGGGGACTACCTGGTGCTACCACCTCCCTCAACAACCCAGTGTTGTATATGCAAGACCTTGACAACCCCCGATACAGAATGCTTCCAGCCCCTGGCCGCCACATTCAAGATTGGCATTACAGCGATGGAATTCAACTTGATTTCCGAGCGGATTCAGCTAATAACCTGATGATTACTCCATTATTTTCCGATCTTATGGAACCTATTACGCAAGATGTTCGAAGCGGCTTTGTTTACCCCGGTGACATAATCTCTTTCCAAGGTCAGTATGCTTACCTTGACGGAATCCTAAATGAAGTTTACATTACCCCCGAAATTAAATTGACCCTCGAAATCACTCGGCAACCCGGTTTAATGGATGGGGCAAAAGGATATATTTCATATCCAGGTGAAGTGACTTACCATTCATTCACTGGTGGTGTCTTTGACATCAATATCACAGCCCCCCCAATGACAAATGATTACACCTACACATTCCGTTTGTGTCCATACGATGCTGGCGGCGGCAATGGTTGCAATTCTCTTGATCAGAATAATGAAGCAATCGAAGGATTGCCATTTGGTGCAGTTGATACTACTGCAGCAATTTGTGCATCATCTTCATCGTACGGTTGTCAAACTTTCAACCTCAAAATCGATGGAACTGCCCCTCAAGTTGTTGCAAACACATGGACTCTCAAGAATGGCAGAGGTGATGGTGGAGTCATTGCGAATGTTTTACCGACATCAACGTTCCACTGTGTCGATGTTGAAGTGATAATTGCAGAACAACAAGCCTTGTTCCAAGGTGATGTTTCCGTGGCTTGGAGTTTCTTCACCGATCCAACCAATAACATCACATGGCCGATATATCGTTCGACCTTTGGTGGCATGCCATTAAAGCAAGAATTAACACTCACTCCAAGTGGCGGTTCTTACTTTGCATCCGCAGAGTGTGTCGACTTGTGGCCAATCTCTGAAGGTCAATCCGACCCTGAGGCATCACAAATTGACAACGTTGAAGTTGTCTTCTGGATTGATGCAACCGACTCGGCAGGAGCACAAGCTATTTCGGGCGGAGGACCGACAGATGAAGGCGGAATTGGGCCTATTTTCTCAAGTGACCCCGAACACAAATCCTTGTATCAATTGATTCACGAAGAAGCATCATTTGCCATCACTGATGTGGTGATGAGACCAGCTAAACCAGAAGTCGGTCAGGACTTGGTATTGGAAATCAAAGTGTTGAATACTGGAACAATGGATGGCTCAACCGTCCTCAATATACGTTCGGTCATCAACGACGGTGTACCATTGCTTGAAGGCGATGTAACGACCGGTGAGATTGCAGTTGGTCAGTCGGCTTGGGTGGAGGTAACACTTCAGCAATTCGATTTAGCAACCACAGGTATGTATTATCTCATTTCCGATAACACGACCACTGAGACTCTGTACAACGGTTCAGCAGCAGGAGAATCTTTCAACGTCAAGGTTGAGAGTCAATCCTCAGATTCAAGTGGGTTTTTCCTCATTCTTGCGATTCTAGGAATCGCAATAGCAGTGCTTGGAACCCTTGTCTTTGTCTTGTCACGTCGTGGTGATGGTTCAGACCTTTTCGATGAATATGAAGAGGAAGGCGGGAAAGCATATGTGGAATTACCAGGACATCCACAGCCAGTCAGTGGGCCACCTCAAGCCGCAGCTCCTATGGCAAATATTTCGCCTGAAATGGCTCATGCAATGACCCAATTCCCACAATGGACTCAAGAAGAAATTCAAGGTTACTTGGACCAAGGATGGAGTGTTGAAGCACTCAGCGAATGGGTTAACAGCCAGTGAGCGTGAAATGTGTGCCTGCTCGACTTGAATGGGACGACCATGTTTGGAATGACCCAGATGGTGGTCAGATTTTGCTTCATGCTGTCTTGCCGACCATAGTGTACCCACGCTCGATGCGTCCAAGGGATTCCTGGAATGGTTTGGCCTTACTCGAATCACCCGATGTCGTTGATTTATGGATTCAAGAAGAAAAAGATGAGGCTGAATCACCAGGAGTGAATCTTTCTCATGGTTTGATTTCAGGCGGCGCATTTGGAATTTTTTTGGATGAAGTCACCAGGGTTGAAGATGTCACAAGTGGCAGATTCCCAGATCCTGAACCACGACGATTACACCGCAACGCAGTGCGCCACGAACGGCCAGTTTTTTTCATAGAACCTACCGCAGATGACGAGGGTTGGAACGAGCATCTTACCCTTGAAGCCAAAGCAGCATCACACTGGAAGAAATTACTTGGAATGATATCCATTGGCGGAAAATGGAGAAAGCGAGTCAAAAAGAATATTTTTGATGCTCAAAAACCACCGAAAGGGGTCTCAAGTAACTTTGGTTCAGCAGCGGTCTTGTCTGCTACATGGTGGGATTTGAGTGAATGGGTGGTCGGACCTCAAGTCTGCAGTTCCCGCAATCAAAGGTTTGCAGCACGATTACGAGGTGCTCTTGCCACACTTCGGGCTGAATTTGGAAACGATGCAATATTATTACTGCCGTTGTATTTACCACACAGAAATGCAATTCTTGAGTCCTTGAATTCTCTTCCAAAACAAGAGGAGATTAGTTTAGACACCACTTCACCCGATAGACAAGAGGAGGAATGAACATGTCCACTACAGCCATCGCAGTTCGAATTGAAAATCATCTCGTTCGTTTTATTCCACCCTCACCTATCGACCAACAAGCCGTCATTTCACAACTCGGCGGTCAAGAAACCAGCGGCGTTGTTATCAAAGTACTCGATAGCCCTCGTGCAACGCTGGTGATCGACGGACAAGGCCGAATTACAGTACATGGAACACACCGTGTTGAAGCGGCCCGAGCTGCTGCAAAGGAATTGATGCTTCGCCTTGGTTTGAGTGATTCTGGTTTAGAAACGGAATTAGGTCCTGTTATTGCTTCTTTTGATTTTGGTCAACCGTTGAACATCAGTGAATTAGTCGGAAGTTTTGGTGCAGGGACTGCTGTATATGATGAACGCCTTGGATGCAGTATCCTTGAAGATAGCCGGCATAATCTCACGATTCATGTTTGGCCAAATGGCCGTTGTATCGTTCCTGATGCCCGTCACCAAAATATCGTGGCCATGGCTGCAGTATATTGGAGAAATCAATTGAAAGAGAAGAACCTCTTCATTTAGATAACGAAGAGAGGGCATTGTCTGATTTTCCCCCATGCGTTGAAATCGCATGAACTCCAGCGTTTGAATGAGGGCCATCCATGCAAGAGAATGTGAATTGGACTGGCCCGATTCTCGACAATCATTTCCATTTGAACCGGAATGGCCGTTTTCTTGAAGCCGCTCGTGATTTCAAACATGCAGGTGGCACCGATGTCGTGTTGGTTCACTGCCCTGACTTTTCAGCCCCACCAACTACAAAAAAAGGTCACAGTGAGGCGTATGCAGATACTGTAAAAATGGCAGAAGAAGTACGCAAGGAAGTCGGACTTGGAGTTCGCGTTGTTCTTGGCCCACATCCGGCTGCATTCGCTCACCAATTCGCTGCTTGGTTAGAGGAGTCAGGCGAACAAGGAGTGCAACGTGCGATGGAGAATTATCGTGAGAGTATTGATGCAGCAGTCGAATTTGTCCATGAAGGCAAAGCACATGCCATTGGTGAAGTTGGTCGCCCACATTGGCCTGTTGATGAGCAAATTTGGGAATTGTCAAATACACTTTTATTAGAAACGATGCACATGGCTCGTCAAGAGGGTTTTGCTTTACAATTACATGTTGAAGGTGAACTCGAAACGACGTATCGAGATATGGCGTCGATGGCTGAAAAAGCAGGACTTGATAAAAACCGATTAGTTCGTCATTACGCTCCGGCAAATATTTCTGGAAAGATGACACAAGGCATCACCCCAAGTGTATTAATTGGTAAAGGAGCAATTGAAGAATTGATGTCAACTGTAGAATCCTGCTCCCACGGTTTTCTCTTAGAAACAGATTACATGGATGATCTACGCCGTCCAGGTGCAGTATTGGGGCCGAAAACTGTCCCGAAACGAACAAAACAATTATTGGAGGCCGGTTTAGATGAAGAATACCTTTGGAAGGCTCATCAAGAACTTGCCGAAGAATTGTATGGTCCCAGTGTTTATTGATGTGAGTCGAGGATTTTGACTTCAAAATGCCATCACATTCATGAGTGAAAGCATACAGCGACCACCGGTGGCAACTATTCGAAAGGCATTGATTCTTGGACTCGTCCTCAGTCTCTTTCTGGTTCCATGCATTGTTGGACCATCCACAGCACAAGGCTCCCCGCTCCCCGCAGTGGAGTTATCTTGTGGCTCCGATCCAATCATGGATGTTCACCCAACATCAGATGCAGAAGCCGCAGTAACGTGCACTGTTACGAATCCAACTTCAGCGAGCGAAGAAATCAGCATCACAAAAATCGAATGGGATGGCGTTCTGGTCGAGATGGCATTGAGTGAGGATACTTTTACTCTTGGCGCAGGTGAAGAAGATACCTTTGAAATCCTCTTTATCGGTCAAACTAAAATTCCATCAACAATTCAATATTCGTTTGAGATTGAAGCCAAGGTCGAATCTTGGAACAATCTTCCATACGGTGATTTACCAGAAGGATTTTGGGTTGCTAATACTTCCCATATTGGCGATTTGGAAATTCAAAGTTACGGCATGGTTGAATTACTCCTCTCAGATGTGACGACACGCAACATGGAAACCGGTGATGAAGTTGAGTTCAGTTTCCAGGTCACCAATAAAGGCAATTCCGATGACAAGTTGGAAGTTGTGTTCGCCGATACCGCCGAACTTGAGGCCGCTGGATTCACTTTCCCTAAAGGGAAACTTATCAGTGAAGATGTAGATTACCAAGGGACTTCTTCAGTAAAAATTCTCTCCATTCGAGCGCCTCCGGAAATGAATGAAGACCTTAACTTGCCTTTGTTAATCCGAGCTCAAAGCACAATTGACGATTCAGCATCTTTCAGTGAAATTACCATCAATGTGGATATGAAAGCATCCAGTCAAACGGGTGGCCTCGGGGACTTAAATCCTTTGAGTTCTGATAACCCCTTGCGGATTGTAGCAATCGTAGGAGGGGTGATACTGGTACTTCTTTTCATTGTAGTCTTGGTCCGAGTTGTTTCAAAGAAGAAACCAAAAGACAAATTGCAAGTAAAAGTGCTTGAACCAATCATTCTGCCTGATGAACCGCTGCAAGATTCTACGGACGGTGATTTGGATGATTTCTTTTCTGACCTTGATGACGAAAACATCGAAGCCGATGAATTCGATGATTTATTCGATGATTTGTAAGTACCTCGGCTCGCAAAAGAGGGTCGCTGAACCACGGTTTTCATCAACACAACATAGGTAACAGTCATAGGTTGCGTGGGACGGCCAACACTTACCCATTGGGTCGGTGCATTTATGCTCAAATTACAAGGAAAGACAGCCTTCGTCTTCGGCGTGGCCAGTGAAGACTCTATTGCATGGGCAATTTGTCAGCAACTTGCAGCAGCAGGTGTGACGCTGTACCTCGGTTATCAGAAGCGTTTCATGAGCCGTATTTTCCAGTTAAAAGATAAATTACCTCAAATCGGAGGATTTTACCCCCTCGATGTAGCCGAAGATGCTTCGACGAGAGAATTTTTCGAAGCCTTTGAAAAAGAACACCCCGGTACGAAAGCAGACATTCTCATCCATGCAATTGGTTTCGCTCCACGTGGGTGTTTCGACCGGCCTATTCTTTTCGTTGAAAACAGTGATATAAACACGGCAATGACCATCTCGGCAAACTCGCTTCAACGTTGTTTGAAACATGCACTCCCTTACCTTAACCCCGGTTCCTCAACCATCACCCTTACCTACGCAGCCTCCAATCGCTTTGTGCCAAATTACGGAATCATGTCCATGGCTAAAGCAGCTCTCGAATGTTGGACGAGAGAATTGGCCTGTCATCTTGGGCCCGAAGGTCACCGAGTCAATGCAATTTCTTCCGGCCCAATACGGACCATCGCTGCAGGGGGGGTTCCAGGCTTTGATAAGATTCTTGAACATGTTGAAGCCAATTCTCCATTGCGTCGAAACGTCAGCCAAGAAGATGTAGCAGGAGCTGCATTATGGCTTGCAAGTTCTCTTTCAAGCGGCGTTACAGGTCAATGTATCTATGTTGACTGTGGCTATTCAATTACAATGGTACCTCCGAGTATCATGAATGAATGAGGTGAATATATGGTCAAAGATGCGAAAGGAAAGGAGGTCGGAGGACTTGAACAAGGTCCGTTTGAACCGATTGCAGTCATTGGCGTATCTGCCTTGATGCCCGATGCACCAGATGTCGAAACATTTTGGCAAAACATTCTCGACGCTAAAGTAAGTATCCGAAAAATCCCAGAACACCGATGGATCGGTCCTATTGAGCATTTTTACCGTGAAGGCGGCCCAGGAAATATCGAAGAAGGCTTCACCTATGCACGTATCGGTGCAGTTGTTGAAGGCTATGATTTCGATTGGCGCCGCTGGAGACTGCCCCCAGGCACATTGAATCAAATTGACCTGGTACAACAATGGGCTGTTTCAGTCGCAGCCTCAGCAATTGAACAAGCAGGATACGATGGAAAGACCAAAGATATCGACCGGTTGCGAACGGGAGTTGCTTTTGCAAATGCACTCGGAGGAGAAAATCGAAATTTATCCAATATTCGGATTTATTCTAATCACACGAATGAATTGGCCAAATCCCAGGGCATGCCTCAAGAGAACAGTGCAGCTTTTATCGAATCCATCGTAGAAGGTGCGCCCCGTATCAATGAAGATACAATGCCAGGTGAACTTGCCAATGTCGTCGCAGGGCGTGTCTCAAACCTTCTCGATTTACAAGGTCCTAATTTTGCTATGGACGCCGCATGCGCTTCTTCGCTTGCGACTTTGATGGATGCATGCCGGCTGCTGCAAATGCGTCAAGTCGATGTAATGATTGCTGGAGCAACAGACAGGAGTATGGATGCACCAACCTTTGCAAAATTCAGTGCAATCGGAGCACTTTCAGCTACACATTCAACTCCGTTTGATGCTGGAGCCGATGGTTTTGTCATGGGCGAAGGTGCTGGGGCATTTGTTCTCAAGCGACTTTCGGATGCGATACGAGATGGGGATGAAGTTCATGCCGTTATCCGTGGAGTTGGGGGCTCGTCAGATGGCCGCGGTAAAGGAATCACTGCACCAAGTCAAAGGGGCCAAATTCAAGCGCTTGCACGAGCATATTCTCAAGCAGGATATGAGGCAACGACCGTTGAATTAATCGAGGCACACGGAACATCAACAAAAGTTGGTGATGCAACGGAACTTGGAACACTTGGTTTGCTTTGGGACGGTTCACCGGCTGGCGACCATGTCGCCGTTGGTTCAATTAAATCCCAAATTGGTCACTTGAAGGCCGCTGCAGGTATCGCAGGTCTCATCAAAGCGGTTATGTCGCTTCATCACCGAACCATCCCCCCATCGGCTGGTTTCAAGACCCCAAACCCAACAGTTGATTGGGATAGAAATCCCTTTTTCGTACCGACTCAAGCACGAGAATGGCCTCGACCTGAAAACCATCCACGCAGAGCAGGAGTTTCTGCTTTCGGATTTGGAGGCACGAATTACCACGTGGCATTAGAAGGATTCGAACCCGAGTATCATTCCGAATTGGCCCAGCAATGGGATCAGCGATGGGCTGCCTATTCCAAAACGGAATCAACATCTATTCAGAACTCAAACGCAGCCTCAGTTCTTGATGCATCTGCAACCCCTTCAATGTCGCATGATGAAATGAAAGCGGTGGAAGGTGGAATTCTTCTACTCTCTGCGGGTGACCTTACTTCTCTCCAATCGAACTTAGAAGCGGTTGAATTTTCAGGAACTCATTTCGATGAAGACCCTCGCGGGCTGCGGCTCTCTTCTGTATTGAATGAAGCATCTTCAGAATACGATGCTTCCGAAGCATTCCGAATGTGTATCGTGGCAACTTCATGGATTGAATACCACAAACGAACCTCCTTGGCCATCAAAGCGATGAGTGACCCTGAAAAATGGAGCTTCTTACAAGCCCAAGGTATTCTTTTGACCAACGATCCAGCCCTCCACCCGAAGGCCAAAGTAGCACACATGTATCCTGGCCAAGGAAGTCAATATGTTGGAATGACGCATGATTTGTATCAGCGCTATAGTGCTGTTCAGAAAGTTTGGGCTCAGGCCGATGAAACCATGGTCGACGTTCTCGACGGAGAGAGTTTATCGAGTTTTGTTCTCCGTTCGAATCTTTCAAAAGAGGAACGAACAGAAGCGGAACATAAACTCAAACAAACCGAATATACTCAACCTGCAATGCTTACTGCAGACTTAGCAATTGAGCGTGCCTTCAACGACCATGGGCAAATGCCTGATATGGTTGCTGGACACTCTCTCGGCGAATATGCTGCATTGATGTCTGCAGGAATTTTAGACATGGATGGTGCCTTGCGGGCATCAGCGGCACGAGGTACAGAAATGGGCTCTGTTGTCATCGATGACAAGGGCTTGATGGCGAGTGTTATGGCGCCGTATGATGAGGTGGCATCCGTTCTTGATTCAATTGAAGGATATGTGATTGCAGCCAACAAGAATTCACCGAAGATGACAGTTGTCGCAGGGGAAACCGAACCTGTACAACAAGCGATGGCTTTGTTTGAAGAGAAAGGTTTCCAATGTGTACTTTTAGCAACATCGCATGCATTCCACTCACGTATTGTCGCACCTGCCAATGAACCATTACGCCGTTTCCTTGAGAGTCTTGAGATTCGCTGGCCGTCTATCCCAATCACCGCAAACGTCGATGGAACATTCTATCCGATGGAGGGCGAAGATTCGAAGGCTGGAGTTTTAGGGAAACTCGCCCCCCAAATGGCTTCTGCAGTTGAATGGACAACACAAATTGAAACCATGTATGCAGCGGGAGCACGCGCCTTCATTGAAGTTGGACCAAAGCGAGCATTGACCATGTTTGCAGTTCAAATTTTAGAAGACCAACCACATTTGCCAATTATGTCAAACCATCCAAAACAAGGTGGCATCGCGACATTCCTTGGTGCGTTGGGGACTTTGGCCTTGGCAGGTCGCCGGCCTCAATGGCCATCAAATGATTCTCACGTTATGACCGAAGCATTCCGTGCCGGTCCAGTGGAAGCGTATCAAAGCGCTTCTACTCCTTCACATTCAACTACCGAAATGGATGATTTGAGAACTCGGTCCCGTCCATTGCCTTCTACTGGCAGTTCGACACCAGTCGTGCAACAGGTGGTCGTTCAATCAACAACCAACAAAACAGTTGATCCCGAAGCGGCAGCAGCAAAAGCCAAGAATGCTTACATTGGCGACCGTCTTGCTGCAGTCAGCGGCTATCCAGCAGGATTTTGTAACGGTATGGTCAATCTTCGACTCGGACTTGGAATGACTGATGCTGAAGTTTCTTCAGTGATTCAAACGATTGCCAGCGAAGCAAAAACCGATGCAACATTCGATATTACAACTGTAGTTGCAGCAGCAGATTTGACGAAATGGGTCACTTCACCACCTTCTGCTTGGAGGCCAAGAACATCTTTGCTTCAAGTTCCAATGACCGAAACTGGCTCAGCCCCTATGCCTACTTCCGAAGGTCATGTTGACCGACGAAGTACTGACCCGTATGTGATTACAGGCGTTTCTCTCGGCCTACCAGGTGGCGAACGTGTCTTCGATGAAGATACCTTTGAGCGATTGGTTCGGGGTGAAACTTGTCTTTCAGAAGTGAGTGATGAATACAAACAACGCCTACTCGACAAAAACATTGTACGTCTCATAAAAGGCCGAGATGGCTCTGTTAATTTGGAACAGGCTACAGAATTCGGGGACATACCTCAACTTGCCGGCATTAAATCGGCATTTGACATTTCACAAGAATTCGGAATCGATCCAAAGGTGGTCATCGCATGGGACATCACAACTCAACTTGCGGTAGCAGCCGGACTTCTAGCACTACGTGATGCAGCAATTCCATTGACTCCAGTTGAGCAAATCGGTAAAGGAGGATTGCGCTTAATCCGTAATTGGCAAGTTCCTCAACACCATAGAGAACGAACCGGAATAGTTTTCGCGTCTTGTTTCCCTGGACTTCAGATGGCAATGAAGCATGCCAAGAACAACGGCGATGATGGCGAAGGGCAATTTGACCGGCGATATTTATTCCAGACACTGAACATGGGTCATTCACAATTCGCTCAATATACGGGGATACGTGGGCCAAATACAACCATCAATCTTGCATGCGCTTCAACGACTGCAGCCTTTGGTGTTGCAGAGGATTGGCTTAACAGTGACCGCGTTGACCGCGTTGTTATTCTTTCTGCGGACGATGTAACTGGTGAGGATTTGTGGGAATGGATTGGGAGCGGATTTGCTGCTTCTGGTGCAGCTGCCACAAGCAACATAATTGAAGAAGCAGCATTGCCTTTTGACCGTCGTCGGAATGGGTTAGTACTCGGCATGGGTGCTGCTGCATTCGTCGTAGAACGGCATTCAGAGGCAAAGGCACGCGGCGTCCAACCCATCGCTGAACTCCTTGGAACACATTCAGCCAATTCAGCATTCCATGGCACACGACTCGATGTCGAGCATGTAGCAGAAACTGTCAATTCCTTTATCGGCTCAATGGAAAAGAAATGGGATATTGATCGTCATGAGATTGCCCCAAACACCGTTTTCTTTTCGCATGAAACGTATACACCTGCTCGTGGTGGCTCAGCGCAATCCGAAGTTCGTGCCTTACGTGAGACGTTTGGAGAAAGCACCGACCGTTTGGTCATTGCTAATACGAAAGGATTCACTGGACATCCAATGGGTGTTGGAATCGAAGATGCAAGTATGTTCCATGGTATGAAAACAGGACGGATACCTCCAATCGCTAATCACAAGGAGACCGACCCTGAACTTGGAAAACTCAATTTATCCAAAGGTGGCGATTATTCAAACATTCAATACGGGCTACGCTTTGCTGCTGGCTTTGGTTCTCAAATGGCTCTTTCATTGGTACGAAAATGGCCGATAGTCGGGGACCGAATCGATGGGCAACGTTTCCTCGCATGGACTCGTAGTCTTGCCAATACCGAAAATGTAGTGATGCGGATTCTGGATAACAAACTTGTATCGTATGTCAACGGTGATGACAATCTTCACGGCGGAGTACAAGGCCACCCTTGGCCTATCACAGCCGCTTGGGAAGGGAAACCTTCAGTTGTTGCATCTTCACCACCCCCGGCTCCAATCGTCCATACGGCTCCAGCCGTTGTAGAATCTGTTTCTCAACCGGAAACAACTGTAACTTCTTCTCCTGCCACGGATTCTGATTTGACAACAACAGTGATTGAAGTGGTCGTCAACCATACTGGTTATCCTGCAGATTTTGTTGAATTAGATCAAGACCTCGAAGGTGAACTGGGCATTGATACTGTCAAGCAAGCAGAAATCATGGCAGATATCCGTGAGCGCTTTTCTCTCCCGTTGGATGAAGAATTCGTGCTCTCAGACTATCCTACATTGAACCATATGATTGGTTACATACAACGTATGCAAGGCGACTCATCTGCTGTTCAGCCAATAATGGCAGTACCTGAAGTGGTGCCTACTCCGCCAATAACCTCTGTAACACCACCGGTAGTTCCAACGCCAGCAATTGCGATAACTGATGACTCTGAATTAACTGCCATTGTTGTCGAAGTCGTGGTTCAACACACAGGTTATCCAAGTGACTTCATTGAACTGGATCAAGATTTAGAAGGTGAACTGGGCATTGACACTGTTAAGCAAGCAGAAATCATGGCAGATATTCGAGAACGCTTTACACTCCCCCTTGATGAAGAATTTGTTCTCTCCGATTATCCAACGCTCAATCATATGATTGGCTATATCCAGCGGATGATGAGTGATGCTCCTGCACCAGTTCCGAATGCAGAACCCGAACCTGCAGCACCTGCTCCCCCTCAGCCTACCGCTCAACCTACCGCTCAACCTGCTGTTGTTGCTGCACCTTCCGCACCTTCCGCTGCTTTGACAACCGATTCAAACATTCAAGAGCAATTGATCGAAGTTGTTGTACGTCATACTGGATATCCAAATGATTTCATTGAATTGGATCAAGACCTTGAAGGTGAATTGGGTATTGATACTGTCAAGCAAGCAGAAATAATGGCAGATGTTCGAGATATATTCGAACTTCCGGTTGATGAGGAATTTGTTCTTTCAGACCATCCTACATTGAATCACTTTACTGCCTATATTCATCGGATGAAAGGTGGTTCAGTTGTTGAAGCACCATCGGCCCCCGTCGTTGAAAAAGTATCGCCAGTTGTTGAATCACCAGTCGTTACGCCAATTGTTGTAGAAATGGAACGTCAAGAGAATTGCCGCCGATGGCAAGTCGAAGTCGAAGCAT
>Ga0308022_1000016_pt1 | contig 76813 bp, 65 predicted proteins | sample Neamet353_FD_201297 | JGI IMG/M metagenome (GOLD analysis project Ga0308022, IMG submission 201297) | Marine microbial communities from water near the shore, Antarctic Ocean - #353 | ecosystem: Environmental > Aquatic > Marine > Unclassified | place: Southern Ocean | collected 2014-10-02 | reverse complement strand
AGCCATGTTCGCTTGCAATAATTTCATCGGAATTTGTACATGCTTTTATCATTCTAATGGCAAGTTCATTGGCTTCGCTTCCAGAATTTACAAAATGCAAAACTGACAATTCTTTGGGGAGCGTTTCTAATAGTTCCTTAGTAAGATTCGTAATGTTTTCATGCAGATAACGCGTGTTTGTATTTAACAATGCCATTTGATGTTGCCCTGCTTTTACCACCTTAAAATTTTCATGGCCAACATGGGCAACATTATTAACGGTGTCTAGATATTTGCGACCAACAGCATCAATTAAATATTGATTGGCACCTTTTACAATGTGCAAGGGTGTTTTATACTGTACACTCATGCCTTTGCCCAAATGCTGTTTTCTATACGCTATAATTTCATCAGAAACAGGAATTAAATTTTCTTTAAATCCGTTCATTTTAAATAATAGATTCGGGTTCGGGCAGATACTCTTCCAAACTTCAATTTCGTTATAATAACCCACGCCAGGAAAGTCTGTTTTATAGTCTAATAAAGACAGCATTACTTGAAAATGTAAGTGAGGCGCCCAATTACCGTTTTCTGGATAACTGGCTAAAACAGCAATTTGTTCTCCTTTTTTAAGGGTACTTCCAATGGGATGTTTTAAGACACTTTTAGCTGTATTATGACCGTACAAAGTATAAAAACAAAAATCTTTTTGTTGATGCTTTAAAATAAGTAAGCCACCATATTCTTTATCCCCAATATCATTTTCTGCGATTACAACTTCACCATCTAAAAGTGCATGAACTGGCGTTTTTTCTGGCAACCAGAAATCGATTCCTATATGAATTGTTCTGCTTTGTTTGCCGTAATTACCAACCGTATCATATTCTGTTGAAGTGTATAGATTTCTTGGTTCTAAATAACCACCTGCTAAAATTTTATTCGGAACTTCTTTCTGTAATTGATCAATTTTAAATTGAAATAGATCTAAATTATTAAAATCTTGCTGGTGACCAGGAAATGTGCTTGATACACTTAAGTCTAAATGATGAATTTCAGTGCTATTAATTGTAGGGAATAATTCTGATAAATTAAAAGTATGAGCTGCTGCCCAATCTTTAAATTCAGATTCATTCGGGTGGGCAGAAAAACCACAAGCGTCTCTAAAAGAATAATGTGCAAAATCTTCAGAAATTTTAGACCATTTTTTTAATACTTTCCAGGCTGGTTTTTCACTAATCCATAGATATTCATTGTCTGGTTCTTCAATTTTACTCATTGCAGCTCTCGTAACAATAATTACCAATCTCATAGCAATGGCATTAAATAAATGAGCTAGCTCTTTTTCTAATAAAGGAAAAGAATTATGATAGCCTTTTATAAATGCAAGAGCCGCCTCTAAAGGATCATTATGCCCCATAATACCATATGCACAAAGTATTGCAGTATCATTAATAATTTGGGTATGTATGGCGTCTCCATAGTCTATGGCTGCTTTTGCTTTTGGCTGTAATCTATTTTGTGTAACAATAATGTTATTGTCATTTGGGTCATTGTGAACAATACTTTTTCTTAATGCAATATAAGAGGGTTGGCAGGCTTCAAACTTATTTTGATACTGCATTAGTAGCTCCTTTTCGGTAGCTTTAAATAAATGCAAATGCTTTTTTGTCCAAAGAGATTGGGCAATATCCCATTCAAAATTGTAATGCGCTTCCGGATGCTTAAAACCTTGTAGTGCTTTTGTTAGAGTTCCACATTGTTCTCCTATACTAAAACGTAAACCTTCTAATTGCGGGTTTACAGCACTCCAAAGGTTACCAGAAACCCAGGTTAGTAATCGTACACAACGTATTTTTCCGAAACGATCTGTAATTTCAGGAATTAAATGATTGTTTTTATCAGTAACGGCCTTTGGAGCAATGATTTCTTTATCACTATTTTCAATGAATTGTAATAGGTGTTGCTGGTATTCTAGGTACTTTTTATTTTCTTCAACTCTAGAAATTTTTAGAATATAACCCTCTTCATTCTCTACTTTAATTCTAAAATTAAAATCAACATAACCGGGCAAAGGAGATGCAGTTCCTTTAATATTATAGTGATCAAAAAGAATTTTTTCTGCTTCTGGTATTGAGATTTTTTGTTGCGTATAATTCATAAATTAAAAATAGCATAAAACGAGTATAAAAACCTTTTTTATTCTTTGTAAATTTGCTCTAAATATAGCAAGATTATGAATGTAAAAGGGAACATTGTAGATATTCTTAATAAAAGAATTTTTAAAGGTGAAGTTGTTACAGAGAATGGACATATTTCGGCTATTCGAGAAGTGAATCACTCAGAAGAAAATTTTATTTTACCCGGCTTTGTAGATGCACATATTCATATAGAAAGCTCTATGTTAGTGCCTTCTGAATTTGCTAAAATTGCTGTTGTACACGGTACGGTAGCTACGGTTTCTGATCCGCATGAAATTGCCAATGTTTTAGGATTAAAAGGAGTTGATTTTATGATTGAAAACGGAAAGAAAGTTCCGCTTAAATTCAATTTTGGAGCACCAAGTTGTGTGCCTGCAACCTCTTTTGAAAGTGCTGGTGCAATTATTGATGCTGATGATATTAAGTTGATGATGGAAAATCCTGATATCAAATATTTAGCAGAAATGATGAACTACCCAGGTGTTTTATTTGATGATGAAGAGGTGCTTAAAAAGATTCAACATTCAAAAAACAACAATAAACCAATTGATGGTCATGCTCCAGGTTTAAGAGGCGATGATGTTACTAAATACATTGCTGCTGGCATTTCTACAGATCATGAGTGTTTTACTTTTGATGAAGCATTAGAGAAGTTGCAAAAAGGAATGAAGGTACTTATTAGAGAAGGAAGTGCAGCTAAGAATTTTGAAGCCTTAATAGCTTTATTACCAGAATATTTCGAAAATATGATGTTTTGTTCAGATGATAAACATCCAGATGATTTATTGTTAGGGCATATAAATCAATTATGTGAAAGAGCAGTAGCAAAAGGAATTGACGTCTTTAAAGTGTTGCAAGCAGCTTGTGTGAACCCAGTAAAACATTATAATTTAGAGGTTGGTTTGTTGCAAAAAGGAGATGCTGCAGATTTTATTTTGGTTGATAATTTAAAGAACTTTAATGTTTTAGAAACCTACATTAATGGAGAATTGGTGGCTAAAAGCGGCAAAAGTTTTGTGAAATCGGTTCCTTTTGAAATCTTGAATAATTTTAATACGGATAAAAAGAAAGTAGCAGATTTTAGATTTGAATCTTCAGTAAAAAAAATTAGAGTCATTGAGGCTTTAGATGGAGAATTGGTAACCAATCAAATTGAAGCAGCTTCATTAATTGTTGATGGAAATTTAGTTTCTAATACGGCAACTGATGTCTTAAAAATGACGGTTGTAAATCGGTATAAAAATGAAGCACCTGCAATTGCGTTTATTAAAAATTTCGGAATTAAAGAAGGCGCCATTGCAAGCTCTGTTGGGCATGATTCTCATAATATTATTGCCATTGGGGTTTCTGATGAAGCAATTTGTAAAGCTGTAAATTTAATTATAGAAAATAGTGGAGGCGTTTGTGCTGTAAATAATCTTGAAGAAAAAATAGTCTCTTTGCCAGTTGCAGGAATTATGTCTAATTTATCTGCTGAAGAGATTGGCAAAGCATATGCAGCTTTAGATGCGATGGCAAAGAAAATGGGTAGCAAACTAAGAGCGCCTTATATGAGTTTATCTTTTATGGCCCTATTGGTAATTCCTTCTTTAAAATTGTCAGACAAAGGTTTATTTGATGGAACTTCTTTTCAATTTACGTCGTTGGAAGTGCTATAAGTTAAGTTGGTCTATTTAATGTCTGGTCGCAAACATAGCAATATTAAATGTGTTTTTTTTTGCGCCCTTATCATTTATTTTTAATCGATTGATGCTAAGGCATCACCTTATAAAAAGTAACTGAAAATGACATCAAAAATAATTCAAATTATAAAAATCGTCTGTTTACGACCTGGCACTATTTAGTTTTAACTACATGCATTCCAAATAATATCATTTGGTGTGGGTGCAGTAATTGCTATTTCTTCTTTAGAAACTGGGTGTATAAACTTTATTTTTCGGGCGTGTAAACTAATGCTTCCATCTTTGTTAGAACGCGGAAAACCGTACTTTAAATCTCCTTTTATAGCACTACCAATATAAGATAATTGTGTTCTAATTTGATGATGCCTGCCTGTTTCTAAATCAATTTCAATTAAAAAATAATTCTCTAATTTTTTAATGATATTGTAGTGCAGGATAGCTTTCTTACTTCCTTCAATTTCTTTCTTGTAGACAAAAGATTTGTTCTTTTTTGTGTCTTTTTTTAAAAAATTAGTAAGGGTGTCTCTAGTTGCTTTTGGCGCATTTTTTACAAGTGCCCAATAGGTTTTGTTAATTGTCTTTTCGCGTAACATTTTATTTAAACGCTCTAAAGCTTTAGAGGTTCTTGCAAAAATTACGATTCCAGAAGTAGGCCTGTCTAATCGATGCACGGTGCCAATAAAAACCAGACCAGGTTTATTGTATTTATCTTTTACGTACTCCTTAACAACATCACTTAACGGTTTATCGCCTGTTTTATCACCTTGGGTAATATCACCAGCCCTTTTGTTTACAATAATGATGTGATTGTCTTCAAATAAAACTTGTAAATTTTCTTTTGTGGAGTTCATAGCACATTTTAATACTACTTTAGATAGGTCTAAAGGTTATTTAAAATCTTTAGCAACATCTTGGTTTACACCATCAATAAAATCTAAAAATTCTTTTCTACCTAAACCTGTAGAAGATGAGGTTAAAAATGATGTTGGTAATGTTTGCCAAAATTGTAATAATTTCTTCTTGTAAGAAGTAATTTGTTTATTTAGTTTAGAGCTTCCAAGTTTGTCTGCTTTTGTAAAAACAATACAAAACGGAATTTGGTTTTCACCTAAAAACTGCATAAAATCTAGATCTATTTTTTGAGGATCATGTCTTGAATCTATCAATACAAAAGTACATACTAATTGCTCTCTTTCTTTAAAATAATTTTCTATAAAATATTGAAAAATTACTCTTTTCTTTTTAGAAACGGAAGCATAACCATAGCCAGGTAGATCTACTAAAAACCACTCTTCATTTACTTTAAAGTGATTTATAAGCTGTGTTTTTCCTGGTTTTCCAGAAATTTTAGCTAAATCTTTCCGCTCCATTAACATGTTAATTAATGAAGATTTACCAACATTAGAACGTCCTATAAAGGCGTATTCTGGCATTCTTTCTGGCGGCGCTTTGGTAACATTACTGTTACTCATTATAAACTCTGCTGACTTAATTTTCATTAGATTATATGTTTCTAGCAATCAGCCATTTGTGAAGAATTGTATTGAATTCTAAAGGTGTCTCCATCATTGCAGCGTGCCCACATTTGTCAATCCAAAATAAATCAGAATTAGGTAAAATTTTATTAAAATCTACAGCAACTTCTGGAGGAGTTACAACATCTTGTTTTCCCCAAATTAAGCAGGTTGGTTGTTTCATTGCAGGTAAGTCAGCCGACATATTGTGTCTAATAGCGCTTTTTGCAATTGCTAAAGTTCTTATTACAGAACTTCTATCATTTACTATTTTAAAAACATCATCCACCATTTCTTTCGTTCCAATAGCTGGGTCATAAAAGACGCCTTGTGTTTTTTCTTTGATATATTCATAGTTTCCTCTTTTTGGGAAACTATCTCCCATAGCTTTTTCATATAAACCAGAACTTCCGGTTAAGACTAGCGCTTTAACTTGTTCTTGATTGTGTTTTGTGAAATACAAAGCAATATGACCACCTAGAGAATTACCTAATAAGATAGCGCTATTTACTTTTTTATGCTCCATAAATTCTTTTAGAAACCCAGCTAAACTTTTAACGTTGGTTTGTAAAAGAGGAAGGGAGTAAAGGGGTAGTTCTGGGATTAATACTTTGTAACCATTTTCGGAAAAATGTTTAAAGGTATCACCAAAATTACTTAGGGCGCCCATTAAACCATGTAAAATAATAATAACAGGTCCTTCACCCGCTTCTGCATATGTAAATTTCCCTTCGGTTTTCAACTGGTCAATCATCGTTCAATTCATTTTACGTAATGGCAAATGTAATTCTTTTTTATAACATAATTCTCGTTTTACTAAATCACTCGAAATCATATTTTGAGACTAGTCTTGTCTGCAATTGGTGCAGAAAAGCAATAAGTTGTTAACAATGTGGTAAAAAGTGGTAAGAAGTGGTAAAATTTATATATTTTTGATATCTATAAAAACTTATTTATTCGTGATAAATTTAATTGGCACATATGAATGCAAGGCAGATGCGAAAGGCAGGGTGATGTTCTCATCTGCGCTTAAAAAGCAGTTGCAACCAATTATAAATGAGGGATTTGTAATAAAAAGAGCTGTTTTTCAACCTTGCTTAGAATTGTATTCTATGGAAGAGTGGAGTTTAATGATGGTTAAAGTTAATAAGCTGAATAAGTTTGTTAAAAAGAACAATGATTTTATTAGAAGATTTACAGCAGGTGTAAAAATCGTTGAATTTGATGCTGCGGGTAGGGTTTTAATTCCTAAAGATTTATCTGAGTTCGCTGGAATAAAAAAACAAGTTGTTTTGTCTTCTGCGTTGAATATCATAGAAATTTGGGATAAAGAGAACTATGAAAAGGCAATTGATGATGCTGCTTTAGATTTCGCTGATTTAGCGGAAGAGGTAATGGGAAATACAGAATTAGATGAATTATCATAGTCCAGTTTTATTAAAAGAAAGTATAGACGCTTTAGCGATTAAAGAAGATGGTGTCTATGTAGATGTTACGTTTGGTGGTGGCGGTCATTCAAGGGAGATTTTGAGTAGACTTGGTGAAAACGGAAGGTTGTTTGGTTTTGATCAAGATCCAGATGCATTAGAGAATGTAATTGATGATGCTCGTTTTACTTTGATTCCAGAGAATTTTAGATATATCTCAAGATTTCTGAGGTTTAACGGTGTGAAGAAAGTAGACGGAGTTTTAGCAGATTTAGGTGTTTCTTCTCATCAATTTGACGAGGGGGAAAGAGGTTTTTCTACTCGTTTTGACGGTGACTTAGATATGAGAATGAATCAGAAATCTAAAATTTCTGCAAAGGAAGTTATTAGCAGTTACTCTGAAGAAAAATTAGCAGAGATCTTATTTTTATATGGTGATTTAAGGAACTCAAGAAACATAGCTAAAACAATTGTAGAAAAAAGACAAGAAGAAAAAATTGAAACAAGTTTTCAGTTAAAAGAGGCCCTACAAAAATATTTACCGAATGCGGTAGAGCATAAAATATTAGCACAAATATTTCAAGCCATTAGAATTGAGGTAAATGAAGAATTAGAGGTATTGAAGGAGTTTCTTCTGCAAATGCCAAATTTATTAAATAAAGAAGGACGGTTAAGTGTTATTTCCTATCATTCTTTAGAAGATAGATTAGTAAAAAGATTTATTAGAACAGGTTTATTTGTTGGTGAACCAGAAAAAGATGTTTTTGGAAATATAGAAGTTCCTATGGAGAAAGTAGGAAAGTTGATAGTGCCAGAAGCAGCCGAAATAAAAGTAAATAACAGATCTAGAAGTGCAAAACTTAGAATTGCTACTCTAAAAAGGAAAAAGTAATAAGATGTCTAAAATTAAAAAAAGTGTGTACGGCTTTTTAAGAGGAAGTTTCCTTACAGATGAGTCTGCTTTTAAAAATTGGCGCATTATTATTTTTGTGGTTGGACTATTATTGGTAATGATTTCTAGTTCGCACAAATCAGATCAGAAAGTAATAAAAATTGCGGAATTAAATAAGCTGAAGCGAGAATTAAGAGCAGAGTATATAGATACTGGTACTATTCTAATGAGAATGAAAATGGAGTCTAGTATACGAGAGAAAGCAATATCTAGAGGTTTAAGACCTTCAGAAACCCCACCAAAAAAAATAAAAGTAACTTATAAAGACAATTAAAATTGGCAACTCACAAAAAAAGCATTTTAACGAAATTCTACATAGTAGGTGCTTTTATGACGTTGTTTTTGTTAGCTATTATTTTAAGAGTTGTTAATCTTCAATACGTTCAAGGAGATGTCTATAGAGATCTAGCTACAGAACTTACGGTTAGACAAGACACTATTTACGCAAATAAAGGCAATGTGTATGCCGCAGATGGAAATCTACTAGCAACTTCGATGTCTAAATTCAATATTTTCATGGATTTAGTTACGGTAAAGAATACCATTTTTGAGGAGAATATTGTGAGTTTGTCAAATGAACTTTCAAAAATGCTAGGAAATTCATCTAGTTATTATCAGAAAAAATTAAGGACTGCAAAAAATAAAAAAAGAAGGTATTTCTTAATTGCTAGAAACATTGGATATACAGATTATTTAAAAATGAGGAAATTTCCAATTTTTAATTTGGGGGTGTACAAGGGCGGTTTTATTGCAAAGCATAGAACGGAACGAGCGCACCCAATAGGTAAAATAGCTGAGAGAACGATTGGTTATGATGATTTTAGAGGTGAAGCAGGAATAGAAGGAGCTTTTGCAGATTATATGCAAGGTGAAAATGGATTAAGATGGGAGCAAAAAATTGCTAAAAATCAGTGGAAGCCAATTACCGACTTTAATGAAAAAGAACCAATAGATGGGCATGATATTATTACAACGATAGATGTGAATATTCAAGATATTACGCATCATGCACTGTTAAGAAAGTTAGAGTATTTTGAAGCAGATCACGGTTGTGCGGTGGTTATGGAAACTGCAACTGGAGAAATTAAAGCGATTTCTAATTTAGGTAGAACTAAAAAAGGAAAGTATTACGAAAAGAGAAATTATGCGGTGTGGGAAAGTCATGAACCTGGCTCTACATTTAAGTTGGCAAGCTTAATGGCTGCTTTAGATGATAAAATGATTGATACCTCTACAGTTGTCGATACAGAAAAAGGTAAGATTTTTATTCACGGCTCTAAAGTAGAAGATTCTCATAGAGGTGGTTATGGTAAAATTTCTGCTGCAAGAGTTTTTGAGGTTTCCTCTAATGTTGGCGTTGTGAAGTTAATTAAAAAGCATTACGATCATCAACCAGAAAAATTTATTCAGAAATTAGAAACATACGGATTTACAAAGGCAATTGGATTTCCTATTAAAGGAGAGGGAAGACCTGTAGTACCGAAGCCATCAGATAAAAGATGGAATAAAATTTCTTTAGAATGGATGTCTTGGGGGTACGGAGTTTCGGTTACGCCAATGCAAACCTTAATGTTTTATAATGCTGTTGCAAATAACGGTATAATGGTAAAACCTAGGTTTATTAAAGAGTTAAGAAGGCAAGATAAAACGGAGAAAATTTTTGAAACAATAGTTGTTAATCCAAAAATTGCTTCTGATGAAACTTTAAGTAAAATTAGAAAAGTATTGGAAAATGTAGTTGTAAAAGGAACTGCAAATAATATTTACTCTTCAAATTTTTCTATGGCAGGAAAAACAGGAACTGCTAAAAAATACCTTCCTAAACATAAAGACGAAAATGGTAATACTGTTGCTGCAGGATATTCTAACAAACACTACGTAGCTTCATTTGCAGGTTTTTTTCCTGCAGAGAGTCCTAAATATTCTTGTATTGTGGTAATTCATGATCCTAAAAAGGAAAAAGGATATTATGGAGCAACCGTTGCCGGACCTGTTTTTAAAGAAATTGCTCAAAAAATTTATACAACAACTCCCATAGACAATCAATCTGTAGAAGATAAAGCAAGTTTTGAAGAGATTGAAATACAATACGCAACCTATGATGACGCACTGAGTAAAAGCCATACACAAATTCCAAATGTTAAAGGGATGTCTGGTATGGATGCATTGTCTTTATTAGAGAATATTGGATTAAAAGTTGAAATTTCTGGAGTTGGTAAAGTAAAATATCAATCTTTAAAAAAAGGAGAGAAATTAGTAAAAGGAAACACAATCATCCTAAAATTATCATAGTCTGGAAAACTTAAAAGACATACTATATAAGGTTGCAATTACTAAAGTATTTGGTACTACAAACGTAGCCGTAAAAAATATTGTTTTCGATTCTAGAAAAATTGAAAATGAAGATATTTTTATTGCTCAAAAAGGAGTTTCTGTTGATGGACATTTATACATAAACAAGGCTATAGATTTAGGTGCTACTGTAATTGTTTGTGAAGACTTTCCGGAAACGCAGAAAGATGAAATTACATACGTTCAAGTGGTAGATGCAAATACTGCTCTGGCAGTTATGGCTTCAAATTTTTACGATAACCCTTCTTCTAAAATACCTTTGATAGGTGTTACAGGTACAAATGGTAAAACTACGATAGCATCACTCTTATATCAATTATTTAAGAAGGCAGGATATAAAGTAGGGTTGTTATCTACTGTTAAAGTTTTGGTAGATGATGTTGAATTTAAAGCAACCCACACAACACCAGATTCTATAACTATTAATGGGTATCTAGATAAAATGATTGACGCTGGTGTAGATTTCTGCTTTATGGAGGTTAGTTCTCATGGTATTCATCAAAAAAGAACAGAAGGATTGGTTTTTACTGGTGGTATTTTTACAAATCTATCGCATGACCATTTAGATTATCATCAAACGTTTGCAGAATATAGAAATGTAAAAAAAGAATTTTTTGATGGATTGCCAAAATCGGCATTTGCACTAACAAATATCGATGATAAAAATGGCAACTTTATGTTGCAAAATACCCAGGCAAAAAAGAAAACATACGCTTTAAAAACATTCGCAGATTTTAAGGTGAAGATATTAGAAAAACAACTTTCCGGCACCCTGATTTATGTGGATGGAACCGAAGTTTGGACAAAGCTTATCGGTGTTTTTAATATCTATAACCTAACTGCAATTATTGCAACTGCAGAGTTGTTGGGCTTAGAGAAATTAGAAACATTAACAATTATTAGCGAATTAGAAAGTGTAAGTGGACGTTTCGAATATGTAATTTCAGAAGATGGAATTACAGCAATTATAGACTATGCGCATACGCCAGATGCATTAAAAAATGTATTAGAAACTATTAATGATATAAGAACAGGTAACGAAAAGGTAATCACAGTAGTAGGTTGCGGTGGCGATAGAGATCAAACAAAAAGACCCAAAATGGCACATATTGCTTCGCAATTAAGTAGTCAGGCAATTTTTACTTCAGACAATCCAAGAACAGAAAATCCGCAAACTATTTTAGATGAAATGGAAGTTGGTGTTGCCTCAGAAAACTATAGAAAAACATTGACAGTTTTAGATAGAAGACAAGCAATTAAAACGGCTTGTAAACTTTCTGAAGCAGGAGATATTATACTTATTGCAGGAAAAGGACATGAAGATTATCAAGAGATAAATGGCGTTCGTGCTCATTTTGATGACTTAGTAGAAGTAAAAAATTGTTTTAACCAGTTAAAAAATTAGTAAGAATGCTGTATTATTTATTCGAATATTTAGAAAATCAGTTTAGTTTCCCTGGAGCTAGTGTGTTTCAATTTATCACATTTAGAGCTGCAGCGGCTTTTATTTTATCATTGTTAATTTCTGCAATCTATGGTAAGAGAATTATTCAGTTTTTACAAAAGCTGCAAGTTGGTGAAACTATTAGAGATTTAGGCTTAGAGGGTCAAATTCAGAAATCTGGTACACCAACAATGGGTGGAATTATAATTATTCTAGCAACTTTAATACCCGTTGTTTTATTAGCGAAACTAAATAATATTTATGTAATTATCCTTATAATTACTACCGTTTGGATGGGTCTCATAGGTTTTTTAGATGATTATATTAAGGTGTTTAAAAAGGATAAAGCTGGTCTGCAAGGTAAATTTAAAATTCTTGGACAAGTTGGGTTAGGTATTATTGTAGGATCTATGTTATATTTTCATGAAGATGTAACTATTAAAGAGCAATTGCCAGTTGCAGAACAAATTTTACAAGATAACGGTAGAACAACCGTTTTTGGAGTTGCTCATAAATCAACCAAAACTACCGTACCATTTTTAAAAGATAACGAACTAGATTATACAAAAGCCTTGAGTTTTCTTGGTGAAGGTTACGAAAAATATGGTTGGATTGTATTCATCTTTATTGTTGTTTTTATTGTTACTGGAATTTCTAACGGTGCAAACTTAACTGATGGGATTGATGGTTTGGCCGCAGGCTCATCTGCCATTATTGTCATTACACTGGCTGTCTTTGCATGGGTTTCCGGAAACATCATTTTTGCAGATTATTTAGATGTTATGTACATCCCTAATTCAGGAGAAATGACCGTTTTTATCCTTGCTTTTGCAGGAGCATTAATTGGTTTCCTGTGGTACAATACGTATCCTGCCCAAGTTTTTATGGGTGATACAGGAAGTTTAACAATTGGTGGGATTATAGCGGTAATTGCTATTGCTATTAGAAAAGAATTATTGTTACCAATTTTAGCAGGAATTTTTGTAGTAGAAAATATGTCTGTAATTATTCAAGTTTTCTGGTTTAAGTTCACTAAAAAGAAGTTTGGTGCAGGAAGGAGAGTTTTTAGAATGGCTCCTTTGCATCATCATTATCAAAAATTAAGTTACCACGAAAGTAAAATTGTAGTCCGTTTTTGGATTATTGGAATTCTTTTAGCGGTATTAACAATTGTGACTTTAAAATTAAGATAACGTGAAAAGGTTGGCAATACTTGGCGGAGGAGTAAGTGGTGTTGGTGCAGCTATTTTAGGCAAGCAAAAAGGATTCGAAGTCTTTGTCTCTGATAAAGGTGAGATTTCTAAAAAGTACATAGAAGCTCTTTTAAATAATGCAATTGAATTCGAAGAAAAACAGCATACAGAAAGTAAAATTTTAAATGCTGATATAGTTGTTAAAAGTCCTGGGATTGCAGATACAGTTCCTTTAGTTATAAAATTAAAAGATAAGTGCATACAAGTAATTTCTGAGATTGAATTTGCATCGAAATATACGGATGCAACTATTGTTGGAATTACTGGTTCAAATGGAAAAACCACGACTACATTATTATTGCACCATATTTTAAAAGGTGCAGGTTTAAATGTGGGTGTTGCAGGTAATATTGGTGACAGTTTTGCACAACAAGTTGCGAACGAAAAGTATGACAATTATGTATTAGAACTGAGTAGTTTTCAGTTAGATGGTGTAAAAGGTTTTAATAGCCATATTGCTATTTTAACAAATATAACACCAGATCATTTAGATAGATATGAATATGATTTTGAAAAATATATAGCCTCTAAATTTAGGGTCACAGAAAATCAGAAAGAAACTGATTATTTAATTTATGACGCAGATGATGAAGCCATTAGTAATTGGTTAAAAAAGAATAATACAAGAGCAAAATTAGTACCGTTCTCATTACAAAAAGAATTAGAATACGGCGCTTTTTTAAAAAATAATATAATAACAATCAACATAAATAAAGAGACCCTCACTATGCCGATATCTACTTTAACAGTAAAAGGAAAACATAACGTAAAGAATGCAATGGCTGCAACAATGGCTGCACAACTACTCAGAGTTAGAAAAGAGTCTATAAAAGAGAGTTTGTCAAGTTTTGAAGGAGCAGAACATCGTTTAGAAAATGTAGCAAAAATATATGGTGTTGAGTATATTAATGATTCTAAAGCTACTAATGTAAACGCAACTTTCTATGCTTTAGAATGCATGGACAAACAAACTGTTTGGATTGTGGGTGGTGTTGATAAAGGAAATGATTACAATGACTTGTTACCCTTAGTTAGAGAAAAGGTAAAAGCAATTGTTTGTTTAGGTTTAGATAACGATAAAATAAAAAATATATTTGGCAACGTAGTTGATATCGTGGTAGAAACTGCAGGTGCTGAAGAGGCGGTTAAAGTTGCGCGTAAGTTATCAGAAAAAGGAGATGCGGTTTTATTATCTCCAGCTTGTGCAAGTTTTGATTTGTTTGAAAATTATGAGGATAGAGGTCGCCAATTTAAAACAGCAGTCAGAAGTCTGTAAAATATTTATTGCTTTAAACCATTTTAAATAAAAAGATATTTATCTAGAAATGAAAACCATTTTTCAACATATAGAAGGAGATAAAACCATTTGGGCAATTGTTGCTATTTTGGCTATATTTTCATTTATGCCTGTGTATAGTGCAAGTACAAACTTGGTGTATGTTGTTGGTTCTGGTTCTACATTTGGTCATTTAGTTAAGCACATGGTTTTATTAATTATGGGTTTTGCTATTATTTATGGTGTGCATAAAATACCGTATCGTTATTTCTCCGGAGGCTCTGTTTTAATGCTTCCAATTGTTATTGTTTTACTTGTTTTTACCCTTGCGCAAGGAACTACTATTGGAGGTGCAAATGCAAGCAGATGGATTCGTATTCCGTTTGTTGGCGTTGGTTTCCAAACATCTACCTTGGCTGGTTTAGTTTTAATGGTCTTTGTAGCCAGATATTTGGCTAGAAATAAAGAAAAAAAAATTATTTTTAAAGAAAGTTTGTTGCAACTGTGGTTGCCAGTTAGTCTAGTTTTAATCTTAATTTTACCTGCAAACTTTTCTACAACAGCTATTATTTTTGCAATGATTTTGGTTATTGTTTTTATTGGTGGTTATCCTTTAAAATATATCAGTTTTATTTTAGGTGGAGGAATTTTAGCACTTACTTTTTTTATATTAATTGTAAAAGCCTTTCCAGATGCAATGCCAAATAGAGTGCAAACATGGCAAAATAGAATAGAAAGTTTTTCTAATGAAGGAGGTAAAGAAGCATATCAAGTAGAAAAAGCAAAAATAGCAATTGCAACTGGTGGTCCGTTAGGAGTTGGTCCAGGTAAAAGTGTTCAAAAGAATTTTTTACCACAATCGTCATCAGATTTTATTTATGCAATTATTGTTGAAGAATATGGCCTTTTTGGTGGAGTTATGCTTGTACTTGTATATTTCTTATTACTTTTTAGAATATTTGTTGTCTTAAAAAAAACAGTCACTATTTTTGGCACATTATTAGTTATTGGTGTTGGTGTACCGATTATTTTTCAGGCAACCATAAACATGGCAGTTGCTACCAATTTATTTCCTGTAACAGGTCAAACGCTGCCTTTAATTAGTAGTGGAGGTACTTCTATCTGGATGACCTGTTTTGCATTGGGCATGATTTTAAGTGTAAGTGCATCTAAACAAGAAACAGAAGAAGATATTTTAGATGATAATCCTTTAGACATACTGCATGAAACAATCGATTAACATATTAATTTCTGGAGGTGGAACTGGCGGGCATATTTATCCAGCAATTGCAATTGCAAATGAGATAAAAGTGCGGTACCCGAATGCTAACTTTCTATTTGTTGGGGCAAAAGATAAGATGGAAATGGAAAAAGTGCCACAAGCAGGCTACGAAATTAAAGGATTATGGATTTCTGGAATTCAAAGAAAATTGACCTTAGATAATATATCATTTCCTTTTAAACTGATACACAGTTTATATAATGCATTAAAAATTATTAATAAATTTAAACCAGATATTGCTATTGGTACTGGTGGTTTTGCAAGCGGACCAACCCTAATAGTGGCAGCGAGAAAAGGAGTGCCAACGGTAATACAAGAACAAAATTCATACCCAGGAATAACAAATAAATTATTAAGCAAGAAAGCAAAAAATATTTGTGTTGCTTATGATCATTTAGAGCGTTTTTTTCCTTTAGATAAAATTATAAAAACAGGGAATCCTGTTCGCCAAGACTTACTTTGCATTCGTTCAAAAAAGGAAGATGGAAAAACCTTTTTTAAACTAGAAAAAACCAAGAAAACTATTTTAATTTTAGGAGGAAGTTTAGGTGCAAGAAAAATAAATCAACTTGTAGAAAGTAATTTAGATTTTTTTAAAAGTCAAAAAGTTCAGGTTATTTGGCAATGTGGTAAGTTCTATTTTGAGGAGTATCAAAAGTACAATACATTAGTAGATATACAAGTGCATCAATTTATAAATAGAATGGATTTTGCATATGCTGCAGCAGATGTAATTATATCTAGAGCGGGTGCAAGTTCTGTATCTGAATTGTGTATTGTTGGCAAACCGGTAGTTTTTATTCCTTCGCCAAACGTGGCCGAAGATCATCAAACAAAAAACGCAAAATCTATTGTAGATAATCATGCCGCTTTAATGATTAAAGAAACTGATTTAGAGACATTTCCGGTAGTTTTTGAATCGTTATTAAAAGACACAGGTAAACAAGAAAGCTTATCAGAAAACATAAAAGAATTAGCACTTCCTAGTGCAACAAAAGATATTGTTGATACTATTGAAAAATTATTTAAAAAGTGAATTTAAAAAATATACGTAACATTTATTTTCTCGGAATTGGAGGTATAGGAATGAGTGCAATTGCACGTTATTTTGCTTCAAATGGGAAAAAAGTAGCAGGTTATGATAAGACACCTTCTCTAATTACAAAAGAACTTGAGGAATTAGGTGTAGCAATTCATTTTGAAGATGCTGTAAAAAACATTCCAATTTCATTTTTAAATAAAGAAGAAACGTTGGTTGTTTATACACCAGCAATTCCAAATAATCAAACCGAATTTAATTATTTTTTGGAGCATAAATTCACCATTTTAAAGAGGGCGACAGTTTTAGGTAAAATTACTGAAACTACATTTTGCTTAGCAGTGGCAGGAACGCATGGTAAAACAACAACATCTTCTATTTTAGGTCATATTATGGCCGAGGTAAAAGCTACTTCCTTTTTAGGCGGAATTGCAGAGAATTATAATTCCAATTTAATTTTAGGGTCAACGGAAATTAGTGTTGTTGAAGCTGATGAATTTGATCGTTCTTTTTTGCAGTTAAGTCCAAATATTGCATGTGTAACCTCTATGGATGCAGATCATTTAGATATTTATAAAAATATAGAAGCACTAAACGAATCGTTTGTCTCTTTTTCAAATAAAGTTTCAGATACTTTAATTATTGCAAAAGGGCTGCCTCTAAAAGGGCTAACATATGCAATTGAAACAGCAGCAGATTATAATGCTTCCAATTTAAAAATAGAAAATGGTGTCTATATTTTCGATGTAAAAACACCTACATCAGAAATTAAAAATATCGAATTTCATTTACCAGGGCGCCATAATGTAATGAATGCATTGGCTGCTTTGGCTATGGCAGATGTGTATGGAATTTCTTTAGAGAATATCAAACGAAGCTTATCAACTTTTAATGGTGTTCAACGCAGATTTTCATATAAAATTAAGACAACAGATTTTGTACTTATTGATGACTATGCGCATCACCCAATTGCTATAAATGCAATAGAAAATTCAATAAGAGAGATGTATCCAAATAAAGAAATCTTGGTAGTTTTTCAGCCTCATTTATTTTCAAGAACAAGAGATTTTATAGAAGATTTTGCTTCTGCGTTATCAAAGTTTGATGATGTATTGTTATTGGATATTTATCCAGCAAGAGAAACTCCTATTGTTGGGGTAGATTCTAATTGGTTATTGAGTAAAATTGAAAATGAGCGTAAAAAATTGACACAAAAACATAATTTAATAAAAGATATTAAAAATTCTTCTGCAAAAGTAGTTGTAATGTTGGGTGCAGGAGATATTGGAGTGCTGGTAAATGAGGTAACAAGTGAACTTTTAAAAGCACTAGAATATGAAGCTTAAAAGGGTTTTAAAATATTTGTTATTAGCTGTTTTAATTGGGTTTTTGGGCTTTTTGTATGGCTTTACTTCCAAGAGGAATAATGAAAAAAAAGTAACAAAAATTGAAGTAAAATTTGAAGCTGGAAACAACAATTTCTTAACACATGCAATGGTTGATAAATTGTTAATACAAAATAATAAAACAGTTCAAAACCAAGCAAAATCTATGCTAGATTTATACAGCTTAGAGCGCAGCGTATCTAAAAACCCTTATATAGAAAAAGCAGTGGTTTTTTTGACCATAGGTGGAGTAGTAAAAGCGACGATAAAACAACGTACACCAATTGCAAGAATTCTTTCTGGTAAAGATTCTTATTATGTTGATAAACAGGGTGTAAAAATGCCTTTGTCTGCTAATTATTCAGCAAGAGTGTTGTTAGTTTCAGGGGTTGAAAATGCAGAAGATATTCAGATTATTTTACCTCTAATATCAACTGTTTTAAAAGATAGTTTTTTGCAAAAAGAAATCGTTGGGATTGTAAAATCTGCCGATGATACGTATGAGTTTTCTGTAAGAAGTGGAAATTATAAAATTAATTTCGGAAAATTAACAGAAATAGAATTGAAGTTTAAAAAGTTAAAGGCGTTTTACAATACTACATTTAAAAATAAAATGATACAGGAATACAAAACGATTGCATTAAAATATCACAACCAAGTTGTGTGCACAAAATAAGTCGAAATGGAAAACAATAAAATAGCTGTTGGTTTAGATATTGGTACAACTAAAATTGTTGCCATGATTGGTCGTAAAAATGAATATGACAAAATAGAAGTTGTTGGTATTGGTAAAGCGAAAAGCTTAGGCGTAAAACGAGGTGTTGTAAGTAATATTACACAGACCATACAATCTATTCAGCAGGCTGTAGACGAAGCAGAAAGTGTTTCTGGTGTAAAGATAGAAGACGTTGTTGTAGGTATTGCTGGGCAGCATATTAGAAGTTTACATCATTCAGACTATATTACAAGAAATAATGCAGATGAGGTAATAGATGAAGCAGACATAGAAAACTTAGTAAACCAAGTACATAAACTTGTAATGTTGCCAGGAGAAGAAATTATTCATGTGTTACCACAAGAATTTAAAGTAGATTCTCAAGCAGATATTAAAGAACCAATTGGCATGTATGGTGGCCGTTTAGAAGCAAATTTTCATGTAGTTGTTGGGCAAGTTTCTTCAATTAGAAATATTGGGCGTTGTGTAAAAAGCGCAGGTTTAGATTTAAGTGACATCACCTTAGAACCATTGGCTTCAGCAGCTGCCGTGTTAAGTGTAGAAGAGAAAGAGGCAGGTGTAGCTTTGATTGATATTGGTGGGGGTACTACAGATTTGGCTATTTTTAAGGATGGTATTATTAGACATACGGCAGTTATTCCTTTTGGAGGAAATGTAATAACAGATGATATTAAAGAAGGTTGCTCAATAATAGAAAAGCAAGCCGAGTTATTGAAAATTAAATTTGGATCTGCGTGGCCAGGTGAAAATAAAGAAACAGAAATTGTTTCAATTCCCGGTTTAAGAGGAAGAGAGCCAAAGGAAATTACCTTAAAGAATTTATCTAAGATTATTCATGCTAGAGTCCAAGAGATTATTGAGCACGTATATTTAGAAGTAAAAAATTATGGACATGAAACTGCAAAGGGAAAGCTAATTGCAGGAATTGTCTTAACAGGTGGTGGATCTCAATTAAAACATCTACGTCAATTAGTAGAGTATATTACTGGCATGGATGCTAGAATTGGATTTCCTAACGAGCATTTAGCAGGAGATTCTGAAGATGCTTTATCTAGCCCATCATACGCAACAGCAGTTGGTTTATTGATGGAAGGTTTAAATAGAGACGCTAGAGAAGAGGATGTTATTGAAGAAGTTACTCAAGAAGGTGCAGAGATATCTGAAAATGATAAGGCCATAGATGAAAAGCCAAAATCAAAAAAGAAAAAATCATTTTTTGATAAGTTTACAGAAAGCCTTAAGGATTTCTTAGACAATGCAGAGTAAAAGAGGTGACTAAGTAAAGATTGGTTTAAGAGTACATAAATAATAAAGAAAATATAAAATATAATAGAACGTTATTATGAGCACAGAATTTGATAACATTTCATTTAACATGCCAAAGACACAATCTAACACTATAAAAGTAATCGGTGTTGGTGGTGGCGGAAGCAATGCAGTAAACCATATGTTTACACAGCAAATTAAAGGTGTAGACTTTGTAATTTGTAATACAGATTCACAAGCATTAGAAAATAGTTCAGTTCCTAATAAAATACAATTAGGTGCTAACTTAACTTCTGGTTTGGGTGCTGGGGCAAATCCAGAGATTGGTGCACAAGCAGCTAAAGAGAGTATGCAAGAAATTCAGCAAATGTTAAATACCCAAACAAAAATGGTATTTATTACAGCAGGAATGGGTGGTGGAACTGGTACGGGAGCCGCGCCAATTATTGCAAAGATTGCTAAAGATATGGATATTCTTACGGTTGGTATTGTAACCATGCCTTTCGCTTTTGAGGGGAGAAGACGATCTAAACAAGCTCAGGAAGGAATTGATCAATTGCGCCAAAATGTAGATTCTTTAATTGTAATTAATAATAATAAATTACGCGAGGTATATGGAAACCTTGGCTTTAAAGCTGGTTTTTCTAAAGCAGATGAAGTTTTATCTACTGCCTCTCGTGGTATTGCAGAGGTAATTACACATCATTATAAGCAAAATATTGATTTACACGATGCAAAAACAGTACTTTCAAATAGTGGAACAGCTATTATGGGCTCTGCAAAAGAAGAAGGAACTAATAGAGCAAAAACAGCTATTGTAAAAGCATTAGATTCTCCATTATTAAACGATAATAAAATTACAGGAGCTAAAAATGTCTTGCTGTTAATTGTTTCAGGAACTAATGAAGTTACTTTAGATGAAATAGGAGAAATAAACGATTATATTCAAGATGAAGCAGGTTATGATGCCAATATTATTATGGGTGTTGGTGAAGATGAGAAATTAGGGGATTCTATTGCTGTAACAATTGTTGCTACTGGTTTTGCAAAAGATCAACAGAGTACTATCACAAATACAGAGGTTAAAAAAATAGTTCATACTTTAGAGAATGATCAAAAAGCAACTTATAATTTTGGTGAAAAGACCATTACAAAGTCACCTACTTTAGATCAACCAATTTCTGATGTTATTCAAGAAAAAATTATTCATATTCTAGAAGATGATGTGGAACTTGAAGAAGTAAAGTCAACTCCGAAAATGGATTTGATTCCCACTTCTGAAACAATTGTAAACACACCTGTTTTTCACGAAGAAGTATCTCTAGATATTGTTTCTGAGGATGACTTTGTTATTACAGATGTTACGCCAACTGTAGAGGCCGTTGTTGAAGAGCCAAAACAAATTCAAGCAGATTTATTATTTGATTTGCCGCTAAATAATGCAAGAGAAGAGGAAGTATCTCAAGCTATTAAGTTTAATTTAAATGAGACGCCTGAAGATATTAACGATATCGAGGTTGTTGCAGTAGAAGAAGTTATTCCTATCCAAAAAATTCAAGAAACACGTTACGTATTAGAAAATTTTGACGCAAAACCAACTATTGGTAAAAGTTCACGTATTACTGGAAAAGATACTACTGTTGCAGAAGAAGAAATTCAATTTGAATTGAAGACAGCAGTACCTGAAGCGAAAATAAATAGTATACAAACAATTAGTGAAGAAGTTTCTCCTTTAGATTTAACAATATCTGAATTACAAAAAAGAGCAGAAGAAAGGCGTAAAAAAATGAAAGGTTTCAACTATAAATTCAATGATCAATTGAATAAAAATATAGATGAAATTGAACGCCAACCAGCTTATAAAAGATTAGGATTAGACTTGAGTGCAGATGCATCAATTAGTAGGTCTAAGACAGCTATTAAGTCCGATGACAGCGATATTGATTTTAAATCGAATAATTCTTTCTTACATGACAATGTAGATTAGTATCCGTTTTGTAAAAAATTTTAAAAACCGCTTCAAAATTAATTTGATGCGGTTTTTTTTGGATTTATTTTTTAGTTTATAGAAGTTTTAAAAGCCACTTAAAAATAGCGAAAGGTTCAATTAATGTATCTGTAATCAATTATAGTTCAACATCTTTATAAAGTTTAATTAAAAGATTCATTTTTATTACATTTGTGCCTTTAATTTACTAGTATGAAAAAAGGAATATATCTCTTTATTGTTATTTTATTGTGCAGTTGTAGTCCGAAATTATTCAAAGAAAAATGGACAAACATTCAGGCACCTGAAACTTTTAACGCACGTTTTGAAACTACACAAGGGAACTTTGATATTGAAGCAAAAAGAGAATGGGCCCCAAATGGTGTAGACAGATTGTATCAATTAATTACAAAAAACTATTATCAAGATATTTCAATTTTTAGAGTAGTTCCTAACTTTGTGGCGCAATTCGGAATTCATAATGACACTTTAATAAATAATAGTTGGCAACGGAGCGGTATAATAGATGAACCTGTAACACTAAAAAATGATGCGATGACAATTGCATTTGCTAGAGGAGGTGTTAAAAGCCGCTCTAATCAAATATTTATCAATTTAAAAGATAATTACCGTCTAGATAAACTGGCATATTCTGGAGTTACAGGTTTCCCTGTAGTGGCAAAAGTAGTTGCTGGAAAAGAAGTTATTTTAAAGTTTTATGATGGGTACGGAGAAAAACTAGGGAGAAAACAAGATATGGTCTCAAAATTTGGAAATGTATTTGTACGCGAGGAATATCCGAAAACAGATTTCATCATAAGAGCATATATTTTAGAATAACATCTTGTTTGAAAAATTGTATGGCTTTAATTTACTTTTTTAGTAAAAACATAAAAATTTTCATCAATTACAAAACTAGAGTCTGCTGATGTTAGCTCTAATTTTTTCCAATTACTTGTTGGGTAGATCCATTTTTCTTCGCCATTAATAGTTGTTTTTAAAGGCATTTCAAAATTAGCATTGGTATTTGTCCAACGATATTTTAAAGTGTTGTTTTCAATCTTATGTTCTAAGGTTGGTATGTTAATAGCTCTTAAATATTGATTAAAAAACGGATTCAAATTAAAACCGGTTTCTTTGCTTAAAAAATCCTCTATCTGTTTTGTTGTAACTGTTTGATGATAAAAGACAGCATTCATCTTCCTAAGAATAAGACGCCATTTTTCGTCATTATCTATCAATTGTCTTAAGGTGTGCAGCATGTTACCACCTTTGTTATACATGTCTGATGATCCTTCTTTATTTAGATTGTATTTTCCAATAATCGGGCTTGTGTTTGCAATCGTTTTTCGAAGTCCAATTACATATTCAGAAGCTGCTTTTTTTCCATAATAATAATCTAAAAAAAGACTTTCAGAATAATTGGTGAAACTTTCATGAATCCACATGTCCGCAATATCTGTGTCTGTAATATTGTTTGCAAACCATTCATGCCCAGATTCATGTATAATGATAAAATCGAATTTTAACCCCCAACCTGTTCCAGATAAATCTCTACCAAGATACCCTTGTTTGTATTGATTTCCATACGTCACAGAACTTTGGTGCTCCATGCCTAAATAAGGTACTTCTACCAATTTAAAACCATCTTCATAAAAAGGATACGGTCCAAACCAGTGTTCAAAAGCTTTCATCATTTTTGGTGCGTCTGTAAATTGTTTTTTTGCTTTTTCTATATTGTCGTTTAGTACATAGTAGTCCATTGATAAGGGCCCTTTTTCTCCATCAAAAACTTCAGAAAAATGAGTATAATCACCAATATTTACATTTACTCCGTAATTATTTATTGGGTTGTCTACAAACCAATTATAGGTTGTAGTTTCTCCATGATTTTCAATACTTTCTAACCTACCATTCGAAACATCCATTAAATTACTTGGAACTGTCACACTAATGCGCATACTTTCTACTTCGTCATACATATGGTCTTTACATGGCCACCAAACACTGGCGCCTAAACCTTGGCAAGAAGTGGCTACAAAATGGTTGCCATTGGAATCTTTTTTCCATGAAAAACCACCATCCCAGGGCGCTCTAATAGCTTCTTTAGGATTTCCTTTATAATGTACAATAATACTTTCTGTATTGCCTATTACCTGCTGTTTAGTAAGTGTTATGAAATGGGCATTTCCATCGTGCAGTATCTTTAATTTTTTACCGTCTTGTGTAACTTTGGTTATATTTAAAGGTGCTTGTAAATCAATTTGCATTGTTTGATTAGCGCTTAAAACATTGTACTTTATCGTGTTTTCTCCTGAAATATATCTTTTCTCTGGATCTACTTGTACCTTTAAATGATAATAGGTTAAATCCCACCAAATTCTTTCTGGTGTTATTGATCCTCTCAAGGTATCTTGTCTAGAGAAGTTATTTTTTTCTTCCATTAAACCTTGCGATTGAAAATTTAGAGCACACATAAATGTCAAACACAGCAGTATATAAAAGCGATATTTCATATTGTTGTTTTTTTTAATATTATTTTAATTGGAAACCTTTTGCTGGTTTTGCATTCAATAAATGGGTTACAAAATAATCCCAACGTTTTCTAGTCATGTAGTTTGTCATATCTCCATAACCATGTCTTTTATTTGGATATAGAATCATGTCGAAATCCTTATTAGCTTTTATTAAAGCCTCAACTACTAGCATTGTATTAGATGGAGGTACATTATTATCCATAGAACCATGGGTAATTAGTAATTTTCCTTTTAAGTCTTTTGCAATTAATTGATTTGCTTGATTGTCATAATTGGTAGTTCCGTCTGTTTTTCCTTCGAGATTTCCTTCAATTAAAAGTCCTTGCCATTTTTCCCCCCAATCCGCTTCGTAATTTCGATTATCATGATTTCCAGCGCCAGAAACAGCTACATCATAAAATTCAGGATATGCAAATACAGCTCTTGTAGAAGCAAATCCTCCACCAGAATGTCCCCAAATCCCAATTTTTTCAAGATCCATTCCTTTGTATTTTTGTGCTAATTGTTTGATTGCTGTTATGTTATCTGGCAAACCATTATCACCCATATTTCCGTAATAGGCGTCATGAAAAGATTTAGAGCGCATTGGGGTTCCCATGGCATCAACTGCTACCACCACAAACCCTAATTCTGCAACTGCTTGAAAATCTCTCCAAACGGGTCTAAAATCGTAATTTCCTATACTTCCAGATTGCGGACCTGGATAAATATAATTTAAAACAGGATATTTTTTATTGGCATTATAATGAGAAGGTAAACACATAATACCGTATAAAGCTGTTTTTTCATCCCTTGCTTTTACAGAAAACTCAACTGGTGCTTGCCAGTTTTTTTCTTTCAATATAGAAATGTCTGCAGTTTCTAAATCCATTATTTTTTCACCAACCCCGTTTCTTAAAATAGTAATTGGTGGTTCTGTGGTTGTTGAATAGGTATCAACCAATAGCGAATAATCGTCAGAAATAGTAACTGAATGTGTTCCTTTAGAAGGTGTTAAATTGGTAAAATCAGTACCATCAAAATTTACTTTATAGTAGTAATTATGATACGGATTTCCAGCTTCTTTTCCACCAGCAGAAAAATAAATCTGTCTATTTTCTTCGTCTATGCTTTTTATTTGCTTCACAATAAAATCACCAGAGGTAATTTTATTTTTCAATGCTTTCGTTTTTAAATCATATAAATAAAGATGCCCCCAATTTGTTTTTTCTGAATACCAAATAAACTCATTAGAATCGAATAACACTTTCCAGTTTTCTGCATTTACCCCAGATTCGTAATAGGTTGCTACTTCTTCTTTGTGAATGGAGGTAACAGTGCCGGTTTGGGTATCTGCAATTTGTAAATGTGCAATTTTATGATCTCTAGAACTAGAGACAAAAGCAAATTTTGTTCCTTCTTTATTCCATTGTGCATCAAGTAATTCGTTATTTCTTCCAGCAATATGGTCTGTTGTAGTGCCCCTTTGAAAATCTTTCTCCATTTTTAAACGCACTGTTTTTGGTTGGTTTGCTAAATGAATAATTACACGTTCAATAGTAAAGATTTCGGCATCTCCAGGCAAAGGATGTTTCCATGCTTCTAACCTTGGATGACCAACATTTGAAGAGGTTAAGTACATCATACCAACACCTCTTGCATCTTGCTGAAATGTTGCAATTTTATCAGAATTTGGAGACCATTTTAAAACAGCACCATCACTTTTAATCCAACCTGCATTATTAGTTGCATACCCATAATCTTGTTTTCCATCAAAAGTAAGTTGCATACGTTTATCTGTATCCAAATCACGAATCCAAAGATTATAATGCGCAATATAAGCGGCTAACTTTCCATTAGGAGACACATGCTCATTAGTGTCTGCACTGTTTCTTTCTGAAGGATGTTGCACTAAAGTATGCTCTTTTATTTTATATACATATTTTTGATTAAAAGCAATAAATTGTAATGTATTTAAATCATCAGAAAAAGAAACATTAGAAATAGATAATGCGTTTGCATTTATATCTTTGTCTAACTCTTTAGATAGCGTTTTAGCTAATTTTTCGTGGTTAAAAGCAGTTTCTTTTGTTTGAGTATTCGTGTTTACTAAGACGAATTTTTTTCCATCTTTAGTTTTGGTCGTATAAAGTAAGTTATTGTTGTTTACAAACGCACTTCCAGAAACTTGGTTGTAGACTAAACCGTACAAACTTCTATCCATGTGCTTTGCGGCATCCTCATACTCTGAAATTGTAAATTGCTTTTGATTTTTAGAATTAGCACAACTAAAGATTACTATAACAATAATAGTAAAAATTGAGATTTTACTGCAAACTGACTGCATCATAAGTTTAATTATTTTTAGATAATTCTGTAAAATATGTATAGAAATAAGGAATGGTTTCGATTCCTTTTAGGTAATTCCAAATTCCGAAATGCTCATCAGGCGAATGAATTGCATCAGAATCTAAACCAAAGCCCATTAAAATAGTTTTACTTTTTAAATATTGTTCAAATAAAGCAACAATAGGAATGCTACCGCCACTTCTTTGCGGAATTGGTACTTTGCCAAAGCTTGTCTCGTAGGCTTTACTAGCTGCCTGATATGCAATATTGTCTATTGGAGTAACATAACCTTGTCCGCCATGATGTGGTTTTACAACTACTTTTACAGATTTTGGTGCGATACTTTCAAAATGATTTTTAAATAATTGGGTAATAGCTCTCCAATCTTGATTTGGCACTAAACGCATCGATATTTTTGCAAAAGCTTTGCTAGCAATTACAGTTTTAGCCCCTTCACCAGTATATCCTCCCCAAATTCCGTTTACATCTAAAGTGGGTCTAATAGCATTTCTCTCATTGGTAGAATATCCTTTTTCTCCATAAACGGCATCAATGTCTATCGATTTTTTATAATTTTCTAAAGAGAAAGGTGCTTTCGCCATTTCTGCTCTCTCTTCTGAAGACAATTCTTCTACATTGTCGTAAAAACCAGGAATGGTAATATGATTATCTTCATCAGTTAGAGAAGCTATCATTTTTGTTAGAATATTAATTGGGTTGGCAACTGCACCACCATACAAACCAGAATGTAAATCTCTGTTTGGTCCTGTAACTTCAACTTCAACATAACTTAAACCACGCAAACCAGTTGTAATAGAAGGGATGTCGTTTGCAATCATTCCAGTATCTGAAATTAAAATAACATCATTTGCTAATTTTTCTATATTTCTTGGTACAAACCAAGCTAGACCTTCAGAGCCAACTTCCTCTTCGCCTTCAATCATAAACTTAACATTACAGGGTAAATTCCCGGTGGAGGTCATGTATTCCATTGCTTTTACATGCATATACATTTGTCCTTTATCATCACAAGCACCTCTAGCAAAAATTGCTCCTTCTGGGTGAATTTCTGTATTTTTAATAACAGGTTCAAACGGAGGTGAAGTCCATAATTCTATCGGATCTGCAGGTTGCACATCATAATGCCCGTAAACGAGCACTGTTGGTAGGTCTTTATCAATAATTTTTTCACCATAAATAATAGGATACCCTGGCGTTTCACAAAGCTCTACATGGTCGCAACCTGCTTTTTTAAGACTTTCTAAAACGAAATCTGCTGTGTTTAATACATCTTTCTTATAGGCTTTATCTGCGCTTACAGATGGTATTTTTAATAAACTAATAAGTTCATTTAAAAAGCGTTTTTTGTTTTCTTCTATATACGTTTGAATAGTACTCATAAAGTTATTTAATTATTTCTTCATCAAAAATAGAAAAATTATAATGAACAAGTTTGTAGTTTGCAAGTATTGTTTATATTTGCATCCCGAAACTTCGGATAAGTTGCAGGCGTGGTGGAATTGGTAGACACGCTAGACTTAGGATCTAGTGCCGCGAGGTGTGAGAGTTCGAGTCTCTCCGCCTGTACAAATGATAAAGCTGAAGCGCAAACTTCGGCTTTTTTCATTTTTAAAAACGAACAAATTATTATGAAACTACATCCTTTAAAATTCACGCCTGTTTTTAAATACAGACTTTGGGGTGGAGAAAAATTAAAATCAGTTTTAAATAAAGAATATTCTGAAAATAATATTGGAGAATCTTGGGAGATTTCAGATGTAGAAGATGGCGAAACATTTGTTGCTAATGGTTTTTTTCAAGGGAAAACTTTGAAAAATTTAATTAAATCTCACAAAGGAGAATTCTTAGGTAAAACTGTTTATGAAAAATTCGGAAATGAATTTCCGTTGTTAATTAAATTTATAGACGCAAAAACTCCGTTATCTATTCAAGTGCATCCAGGCAATGAAGTAGCAAAAGAACGTCACAATTCATTTGGTAAAAATGAAATGTGGTATGTGATGGAAGCGGATAAAGATGCTGAGCTGATTGTTGGTTTTGATGAAAAGATAGAGAAGAAAGATTACAATACTTATGTTTCAGGTGGTGCTATTTTAGACGTTATGCATCATGAAAATGTTTCAGATGGAGATACGTTTTATATTCCTACAGGAAGAGTGCATGCCATTGGAGCTGGTGTTTTGTTGGCAGAAATTCAGCAAACTTCAGATATTACATACCGTATTTACGATTATGATCGTGTAGATGCTAAAACGGGAGCCTTAAGAGACTTACATAACGATATGGCAATAGATGTGATCGATTTTGAATGTCACGACACATACAAAACAAGCTATGAGTCAAAACTAAATGTATCTAATACGCTAGTACATACTCCTTATTTTACCTCTAACTTTATAGTTATTGAAGGAACTGTGCAAAAAGACTACTCGAACTTAGATTCTTTTGTGATTTATATTTGTGTTGATGGTGCTTTAGAATTATTACATAACAAAAAAAGTTTCTCACTTAAAAAAGGAGAAACTATTTTATTGCCAGCTTCAATAGGTAGTATAGAATTGCAATCTCTATCAGAGAAAAGTAAACTCTTAGAAGTCTATTTATAATATCAGGTTAACTTTATAAGGTCTTGTAAATAAATTATTTGTTTAATGAAATAATTTCAAAGTCTTCAGATTTTTCTGCAAAAGTGAACATTGCTTTGGTTTCTATTGGTGGAATTCTCAATTTTCTTTTGGTTAAATCTATCCAGGCACCGTATACTTTTATAATTGCAGAAAGCTTTCCTGCTTCATTATAAACTTCATGCACTAGTTTCCAACGTTCGTTATTTTCTGACAACCCCTGTAGTTTTAAATTTACAGTAATATTTTCTCCTAAATGAATCTCTTTTCTAAAAGAGGTTTCTTCTTTAAATAAAATAGGACCTAAATTATGCCGTGTAAATTCATCAATAGAAAAGTTGTTTTTAGCAAAATAACGCACTCTTACTTCTGCAGCATAATCGTTGTAAGCAGTATGGCGCATATGCCTATTTGGGTCAAAATCTGCCCATTTGGTAGCAAAGGATACTTGAAAACTCATATTTTTAGGAAATAAAAATCCCTGATAAACGTATTGTTTTGTCAGAGATTATAAATTATTAATTAGTTTCTTACGGTTTCTGCAGTATTTTTTAGTTTTAGGTCTTTTAAAACATTTAATGCTTCTGCTACATAAATATCTTTGGCTAGGTTTTTATGCCAAGCAGTCCTTTTATCACCTAGAACGCTGTCTTTTTCTATCAACGAAAATTCATATTTCGGAGACTCAAAATTGAGTTTAGTTTCGTTTTTAAAAGCACTGGTATATTTCTTTGAAGCAATTTCTAATAAAGCACTTTCTTTAGAAAAATCTTTAAAATTTAGGGAGTAAGAGGTGTCTTCTTGATTTTCTTTTAACCATTTTGCATATTCATTTATCAACTTAAACTGTTCATCCAAAGCAATTCTGTTTTTACTTTTGTTTATAACATCAGAAAAATTCTCATAAGAGTTTGTTTTGGTATAATTTGCTTGTGGAACTTTATCCCAAATTAAAGCACCAGTTAAGTCTCTTTCTCCAAACTTCATATAACTATACTTGTTTGGCATTGCAATATCAGAATACACGCCTTCAATCTGAGTAGAACCTCCATTTACTCTATAAAATTTTTGAATGGTCATTTTAATAGCTCCTAGATCTTTTTCGTATTTCGGATAAAAATTATTAATAGGAATTACACTTTGTACAGTTCCTTTTCCGTAGGTCTGGTTTCCTCCAATAATTACGGCTCTTCCATAATCTTGCATGGCAGCAGCAAAGATTTCTGATGCGGATGCAGATAGTTCGTTCACTAAAACAACTACAGCACCATCCCACTGCATTTTAGGATTCTCGTCATTTTTTACAATGGGATCTTGACCTCTATATTTTACCTGTACCACTGGTCCTTCAGTAATGAATAAACCTGCAATTTCTATTGCTGTTTTTAGAGAACCACCGCCATTATTTCTTAAATCAATTAATAGGCCAGATACATTTTCGCTTTTTAAACGTGCAATTTCTTTCTCCATATCTTTTGCAGAATCTCTGGAATCAATATCAGAAAAATCAATATAAAATCTTGGCAAATTTATCAAACCATATTTTTTACCCTCTTTTTCTACAATAGTAGATTTCACAAAAGTTTCTTCTAATTCTACAACATCTCTAATGATAGAAATAATACGTGTAGTGCCATCTAATTTTTTCTTAACTGTTAATCGAACTTCAGTTCCCTTCTTTCCTTTAATAAATTTAATAGCGTCATCTAAACGCATACCAACAATATCTAAAGGTTCTTTATCTGCTTGTGCAACTTCTAAAATAACGTCTCCAGCTTCTAGTTCTCCTTGTTTCCAAGCAGGACCTCCAGAAACTAATTCAAAAATTTCGGTATAAATTCCTTTTTTTAATAAACGTGCACCAATCCCCTCTAATTTACCAGACATATCTTGATCAAAACGTTCTTTTGTTCTTGGAGCCATGTAGGTTGTATGCGGGTCAAAAGCTCCTACAACACTATTTAAAAATGTAGAAAACCAATCTTCATGTTCTAATTCTTCAATTCTTAGATAAAGTTCATCCATATTTTTTAGAACTTCTGCTCTGGCTTCTTTTTCTAAATCATTGAAAGATTTTTTCTTAGTTTTAGGATCTTTTTTAACTTTAGCGTCCTGTTTTTCAATTTTATTTTGAACTCTACTTAGCACATTTAATTTTAACTGTTTGCGCCAATAGTCTATTAATTGATTTTCGTTTTTAGCAAACGGAACCTTATCATAATCAATATCTATAGTCTCATTTTTATTAAAACTAAAGGGTTGGGCTAATAACTCTCCGTAATAAGATTTTGCATTTTTAATTTTTTTTGTAAAGTTGGCATATACTGTATTGTAAAAAGAGACATCATCTTCTAGAAGTTGATTGTCTATTTCGTATTTGAATTTTGAGAATTCTTTTAAATCTTTTTGAGTAAAATAACGTTTACTAGGGTCTAAACCCTCAATAAAACTAGTGTACACTTGTTCAGAGAAGTCATCATTTATGTCTTTTACAACAAAATGACCTCGAGTTAAAATGTTTTTCAAAACATATACTAATATTTTATCTTTTTCTGGATCTGTATTTTTAAAGTTTTTATTGGCATGTATAGCAGTAAAAGATAATGAGAGTGCTATTAAACTGATACTTATTTTATTTCTTAAGTTCATAAATATTTTGAGGTAATATGTAATGTAAATTTTCTTTTCTCTGTTTTTCACTACTAAAATAATGACAAATTATTAAAATCCTTGCTTGTATTCTGTTTTTTATAAAAAAACAATGAAGTTTAATTAAAAATCTGCTCATACAAATTTACAGAAAAAAGGGTTCTTATATTCTTTACAAATTGTTAAAAAGATACAAGTTTAAATGAATTATATTTGTAGCTAAATAATTGATTATGCAAGAAAAACCTTTAATCTTAGTTACGAATGATGATGGTATTACTGCTCCAGGAATTAGAGCGCTGATAAAAATAATGAATAAGATTGGAGATGTTGTTGTAGTTGCTCCAGATAGTCCACAAAGCGGAATGGGTCATGCAATTACAATTGACAATGTGTTAAGGTGCAATCCGATAACAATTGATGATGGTCCTCAATTAGAGTATACATGTTCTGGAACTCCTGCAGATTGCGTAAAAATGGGAATTAGCGAGATTTTAAATAGAAAACCAGATTTGTGTGTTTCTGGAATAAATCATGGATCTAACTCTTCTATAAATGTAATTTATTCGGGTACGATGAGTGCGGCAATAGAAGCAGGTATAGAAGGTGTTCCAGCAATTGGTTTTTCTTTGTTAGATTTTAAGTGGCATGCAGATTTTAAAGCGTCAGAGGAAATTGTAAAGAATATTACTTTAAATGCGCTGTTAAACGGAATTCCAGAAGGTGTTGTATTAAACGTAAACATTCCTGATTTAAAGAGGGAAGAAATAAAGGGAGTAAAAGTTTGTAGACAAGCAAATGGGTATTGGAAAGAGAATTTCGATAAACGAAAAAGTCCGTTTGGAAAAGAATATTATTGGCTTTCAGGGCAGTTTGTAAATAAAGATAAAGGACAAGATACGGACATATATGCACTAGAAAATGGATATGTTTCTGTAGTTCCTGTTCAATTTGATATGACAGCGCATCATATGATTCAAAAACTAAATTCTTGGGAACTATAAAAAAAGATATTTCAATTGGTTTTCTTGTGGCATTGTTTGCAACTTTTGGGGGCGTATTCTTATATTTAGAATATTTTTCTAGGTTTTCTTTTAATACTACTTTGCAAATGATAAAAGAAGGTAATTTATATGGGAAGATTTTAGCTTTGGCAGCAATTCCTAATTTATTTGTATTTTTTGTTTTCATTAAAAAAAGAGAAGACAACAAAGCAAAAGGAGTTTTAATAGCTACTTTTTTAATTGCATTTATAACTTTAGTTTTAAAATTTTTCTAAAATGAAATATTATATAATTGCTGGTGAAGCTTCAGGAGATTTGCATGGTTCTAATTTAATGAAAGAACTTTACAAACAAGACGCAGCCGCAGACATTCGTTTTTGGGGAGGAGATTTAATGCAAACCGCTGGTGGTAATTTAGTAAGTCATTACAAAGAAAGAGCTTTTATGGGTTTTTTCGAAGTTTTAAAAAACGTATTCAAAGTATTGGGTTTTATAAAGTTTTGTAAAAAAGATATTGCAATATTTCAGCCAGACGTACTCATATTTATTGATAATTCTGGTTTTAATTTACGGATTGCAAAATGGGCAAAAGCGGCTGGTTTTAGAACCCATTATTATATTTCTCCGCAAGTTTGGGCTAGTAGAGCGGGCAGAGTAAAAGATATTAAAAGAGATATTGATAAATTGTTTGTAATTCTTCCTTTTGAGAAAGATTTCTATAAAAAGCACGATTGTGAAGTAACCTTTGTTGGGCATCCTTTAATAGACGCAATTGCAGATAGAATTCAGATTTCTGAGAACGATTTCAGAAAAGAACATGCATTAAGTACTAAAAAAATTATTGCTTTATTACCTGGGAGTAGAAAACAAGAAATTACTGAAATGCTTTCTGTAATGTTGTCTTTAATAACTGATTTTTCTGAATATCAATTTGTAATAGCCGGCGCACCTAGTCAAGATTTTTCTTTTTATAAGCAGATTATTGGAGAAAGAGAAGTGGCATTTATCAATAATAAAACGTACGATTTATTAAGTGTTTCTTATGCTGCATTAGTTGCTTCAGGAACTGCAACTTTAGAAACGGCTTTATTTAAAGTACCACAAGTTGTTTGTTATAAAGGAGGGTATATTTCATATCAAATAGCAAAAAAAATTATCACCTTAAAATTCATCTCTTTGGTGAATCTAATTTTAGATAAAGAATTAGTAAAAGAGTTAATTCAGGAAGATTTTAACAAACAAAACCTAAAAGTAGCTTTAATAAATATTTTAGAGATTTCTAATAGGGAAGATATGTTCTTAAATTATTTCGAATTAGAAAAGCAATTAGGAGGAGAGGGTGCTTCAAAAAACGTAGCATCTCAAATTGTAGCAGCTTTAAAATAGCTTACTGTAATTTATTTTCAGTAACTTTCCATTGCTATGAAAAGGTTGTTGAAATATGTGCCTTTGCACTTCTTGGTGTTTTTAATTTTAGGAATCGGAATTCAATTTTATACACAAATTTGGACGTTCGGCTTTCTGAAATTATTCTTGGTGTTGTTATTTTTAGCAATATCTTTATTTGTATTTCGGAAAAAAAAAGGGAGCACAATCATTGCTATCATATTGTTTTTTTCAATTGGTGTTTCAGCCGTTTATATTCAAGATGCTAGGAATTTTAAAAATCATTACAGTCATTTTTATAAGGAAGAAACAAAAGTTGTTTTAAGAATTTCTAAGGTTCTAAAACCAGGATTTTACCAAGATAAGTATGTTGCAGAGGTTGTTCAGATGCATACAGCTAAAACTAGAGGAGCTGTCTTATTAAATATTCAAAAAGACAGTCTGCAAGAATTACTTGTCATTGATGATCAAATTTCAGTGAATACCGAATTTAGGACAATTTCTCCGCCTTTAAATCCCAATCAGTTTAATTACAAAGAATATTTAGCAAAGCAAGGAATTCACCACCAGTTATTTATAGAAAGTACACAGTTTTTGCAACTTTCGAATACAACGAGTTCTTTAGCAGGTGTTTCGGGAAAGTTTAGAAATAAAATTCAGAAATCATTATTAAAATACAATTTTAAAAGAGACGAACTTGCTGTAATTACTGCGCTATTATTAGGGCAAAGACAAGAGATTTCCAAAGAATTATTAACAGATTATGCCAGTGCAGGTGCTATTCATATTTTGGCAGTTTCTGGTTTACACGTTGGTATTATTTTGTTAATTCTATCTTTTCTATTCAAACCTATAGAAAAGATTAAAAACGGTGCTTATTTAAAAGCATTGTGTATTGTTTTATTATTATGGATGTTTGCTTTTATCGCAGGCCTCTCAGCGTCTGTAGTAAGAGCAGTAACCATGTTTACTTTTTTAGCAATTAGCCAATCTTTACGGCGAAAAAAAGTAGTGGAGTTCTCTTTAATTTCCTCGATGTTATTTTTATTAATTGTGAAACCTATGTTTCTATTTGATGTTGGGTTTCAATTAAGTTACTTGGCAGTTTTTGGTATTATTTGGGTGCAACCAAAATTAGTAGCTCTGTATAATCCAAGGTTTCTAATTGATAAAAAAGTATGGCAACTAATTACGGTTTCTATTGCTGCTCAAGTTGGTATTTTGCCTTTAAGTATTTATTATTTTCATCAATTTCCTGGTCTATTTGTGTTGTCTAATTTAGTTATTATTCCATTTTTAGGGGCTATTTTAATCGGCGGAATTTTAGTAATATGTATGTCTTTACTTCATGTATTGCCAAACTTTTTGGCTTTTATGTATGGTTATGCCATTTCTTTAATGAACGACTTTGTGAGCTGGGTGGGCGCACAAGAGCAGTTTTTGTTTAAAGAAATTTCTATTTCTTTTGCAATGATGTTGTGCTGTTATCTTTTAATTTTTTCTGGCATTTTATATTTAATTAAGAGAACTCCAAGAAAATTTATATTTTTTTTGATCGTGGTTTTGTTAATTCAAAGTCTCTATTTTTTTGAAGAGAGAAAGGCAATTGAGAAAGAAGCTTTTATTGTTTTTCATAAAAGTAGGTTTTCTATAATAGGGAAAAGAAAGGGATTGAAAATAAAAATTCAGCAGCATATCGATACGCTAAAAACAGGTAAAATTAATATGATTAAATCATATGTTACAGCTGAATATATTCAATATATTGAGAACGTAAACTTTAAAAATTTTATTCAATTTAAAGAAAAAAATATTTTAATCGTAGATAGCTTAGGGGTATATCAGCTAAATAAATTGGCGCATCCTATTGTAATTCTACAATATTCCCCAAAAATAAATTTAGAAAGATTAATTCACAGATTAAACCCAAGTCTTATTATTGCAGATGGTTCTAATTATAAAAGTTATGCAAGCAACTGGGAAAAGGTTGCGATAAAAAACAACATTTCGTTTCATGATACCCGTAAGAAAGGAGCCTTTAAATTAGAATATTAAATCGCTTTTTCAAGAATCGAGTTCGCAACTTCTAACCATTTGTTTGGTCCACCACGAACATAACCTGTTTTACCAAGGCTGTATAGGTTCATCTTTCCGTTGTCTAATTTTTCTACATTCACAAAATGCACTGCAGGATACCCTTTTACACCAAACATCTGCTGTAGTTGATAGTTTTGTGCCTTTATTTCATCGGTTTGAGCAGTTCTTCTAGGGTAGTCTAATTCTATTAAAATAACTTCGGCAGACCATTCTTTAAAATCACTCGTATTAAAGACCTCTTTTTGTAATTTAATACACCAACCACACCAATCAGACCCGGTAAAAAAGAACATTACTTTTTTATTTTCTTTTATAGCTAACTGTAAAGCTGCATTGGCATCGGTATGCCAAGTTATCTTTTCTTGTGAAAAACTATGGATAGAAATTAAGAAGGTAAGTAGGAGTGTAAGTAGTATCTTTTTCATTATTTTAATTTTCCTTTTTCCTTGAACTTTGCTTAGTGGAAAGAACATTACAAATTTACGAAAATCTTTTTGTTTACCGAAGGTTTCGTTTTTGGACATAAAAAAAACCTCACAAATTTTGATTTGTGAGGTTTTTGTTTTTTCTTATAATTAATGTACGTTACCCATTAACTTCTTCATTAAAGGAGAGAGCAATAATACAATGGCTCCTGCACCTATAGAATATAATGAAATTAAATGAAATCCGTCAGTATAAATACTTAACGTCTCTAGGCCACCAACATTTGCATCTGTGCTTTCAACGGCTAATTGTGTAGAAATAAAACCTACAATTTGAAAAGCAAAAGCAGAAGATAGAAACCAAACACCCATCATAAATGCAACTATATTTTTAGGAGATAGATCTGTTATTTTGGACAATCCTACTGGAGACATAAATAATTCTCCGATAGAAATAATAAAATACATTACTAATAGATATGCAAAAGGCACCATTCCGTTCTCGTCTGCACTAGCTCCACTTATCGAAAGTATATAAAAACTTGCACCGGCTAAAAGAAGTCCTAGTCCAAATTTATAGGGAGTTCTTGGGTTTAATTTATTTTTAGATAAATAACCCCAAAGAAGAGAAATAGGAATTGCTAAAAGAATTATAAACATAGAGTTCAAGGCATTTGTTTGACTTGCCGTCATAATTCCTTCTAAAGCAACATTTCTAGAAGCAAATAATGTAATTACACTTCCGGACAATTCATGGAATCCCCAGAATAAAGTCATGAAGAAAGTAATTAATACAGCTACAATTAATTTTTTACGCGCAACAACATCTAAATTATACATAATGTATACTAAATATGCTAAAACAGCAAAACCAATAAACTTAAAAATACCACTTATATAGTTTGCTTGCCAAGAAGAAAGTAAATATGCAATTACCGGAACAAATAATACCGCTATAATTGGTATTAAAGTTTTCTGAGGGATTCCAAGTACTTTTTTCTCATATACTTCTTTACTTGGAGGTAAACCTTTGTCTCCAAATACATTCTTTTTAATTCCGCTCCAGAAGAAAATTAAACCAGCCATCATTCCAATTCCGGCCAAACCGAAACCATAATGCCAGCCGTATTCGGCAGCTAACCAACCACATAAAAGCGGAGCAACAAAACCACCAATATTAATTCCCATGTAGAAAATGGTGAAACCAGAATCTTTTCGAACGTCTCCTTCTTTATACAAGGCACCAACAAAGGTTGAGATGTTAGGTTTAAAGAAACCATTACCAACTACAATTAAAGCCAATGCTAAGAAAAATGCAAGGTCACTTTCTACTGCTAAGACAAAATGTCCAACAGCCATCAAGATTCCTCCTAAAAAAATAGAACTACGCATTCCTAAAATTTTGTCAGAAATTTGACCTCCAATTACAGTAGATGCATATACTAAAGAGCCATAAGAAGCGTATACAACAGCAGTTGCAGCATCGCGTTCTGCAATTGCTTTAAATATTTCATTTACCATGTAAAGCGTAAGTAACGCCCTCATTCCATAGAAACTAAAACGTTCCCATAACTCTGCAAAAAATAAGTAAAATAATCCTTTAGGATGACCGAACATTTGTTGCTCTTCTTGGTTTTTAATAACTGATTCTGACATAATTATCTTTTAGTTTTTAGTTGAATTATTAATTAAATGCGTTTCTACAAAATTTGTCATTTTAGTATATAAATTTAGACGCGTATTTTTTCCTTTGTAAATCCCATGTGTTCTGTCTGGCACAATAAACATATCAAATTGTTTGTTGGCTTCAATTAAGGCATTTATCATTCTGTAACTATTTTGTACGTGCACATTGTCATCTCCTGTTCCGTGTACTAGTAAATAATTACCTTTTAATTTCTCCGCGTAATTTACAGGAGAATTATCATCATAGCCGCCCGGATTTTCTTGCGGAGTTCTTAAAAAACGTTCTGTATACACGGTATCATAAAAACGCCAAGAAGTAACCGGTGCAACAGCAATTGCTGTAGTAAAGATATCGCTTCCTTTTAAAAGTGAATTTGTACTCATATGTCCGCCAAAAGACCAACCCCAAATACCTATATTTTCTTCGTCTATATAAGCGCGCTCTGCTAATTTTTTTGCAGCTGCTATTTGATCTTCCGTTTCATATTTTACTAAGTTTAAATACGTAGACTTTTTAAAATTACTGCCTTTAAAACCTGTTCCACGTCCGTCTACACAAACTACAATCATTCCTTTTTGTGCTAACATGTTGTGCCAGTAATCATTACTAGCATTCCATTTATTTGCCACTTGCTGAGACCCTGGACCAGAATATTGAAACATTAAAACCGGATATTTTTTAGTGGCATCAAAATTGGTCGGTTTTAGCATCCACATATTTAACTGGTTGCCATTTACAGAAATGGTAGAGAATTCTTTTTTACTTATGTTGTATTTAGAAAGACTTTCTTTTAAAGTAGCATTGTCTTTTATTACTTTGAGCATGTTACCTTCCGCAGTTGTTAAAGAGTACACTGGCGGAATTTCTGAAGTAGAAAAGGTATTGATAAAGTAATTTAAGTTTCTACTAAAAGAAGCCGTATTGGTTCCTTTAATGCTGGTTAATAGCTTTTTATTGAGACCCTCTAAATTAACAGAGTACACGCCTCTGTTTATAGAACCATTTTCTACAGACTGATAGTAAATGGTCTTTTTTTCTGTATTATACCCGTAATAATTGGTTACTTCCCAAGTACCTTTGGTAATTTGTTTGATCAACTTTCCAGAAAAATCATAATGATAGATATGATTGAAACCATCTTTTTCGCTGGTCCAAATAAAACTGTTGTCAGTTAAAAAAGTAAGATTGTCTGTAATATTAATATAGGCCTTGTCTGTTTCTTCTAATAAGAAACTTGAACTATTGTTAAAAGCATTTACTTTATGAAGCTTTAGGTTATTTTGATGCCGATTTAAAGTAGTGGCTACTAAAAAGTTTGCATCATGAGACCATTTAATTCTAGGAATATATTCGTAATCTCCTAAATCAATATTTTTAGTTTCTTGAGAAGAAAGTAGATATATGTGTAAGGTTACCACTGCATTTTTTTCTCCTGCTTTTGGGTATTTAAAAACCTGTTGGTTTGGGTAATTACCGTTCCCAACCAAATCCATAGAAAAAGTAGGCACCTTGCTTTCATCAAAGCGTAAAAAAGCCAAATAATTGCTATTTTTACTCCATTCAAAAGCACTTACAAAGCCAAACTCTTCTTCATACACCCAATCTGTAATTCCGTTAATAATTTCATTAAATTTACCATCTTTGGTAACTTGTGTAACTGCATTGCCATTGCTTAAATTTAAAATATAAATATTATTACTTTTAGCATACGCTATTTTTTTACTGTCTGGAGAAAAACGAGGCTCTTGAATATCTTCTCCTATTAACGTAAGTTTTTTAGAGGCGATATGGTAGTAATAAAAAGTACCAGTGAAAGAACGTCTGTATATTTTTTTGAAGTTGGTTCCTAAAATCAATGAAGATTCTTCTTTGTTAAAAGTATACGAAGAAAAATTATTTAGGCCCTCTAAATTTGCGCTGCTTACAATTGTTTCAACTTTTTCTAAAGTTTTATAACTGTATTTATCTACGGTTGTATTTCCAAAAGTACCGCGATTTAATAAGGAATAAAAATCGCCGTTCATTGCATTTAAGGCATTCATTCTTTCTGGAGAAAAAGTACCATCCCAAATTTCATTTAATGTAATTTCTTTTAATTCTAAAGTATTGTTGATTGTTATTGTGCTTGTTTTACAACTAGCAAGTAAAATAATAGTTGCTAAAATGAAGATTCTATTCATTAAGGACATCGTTTTTAATAAAGGTTCGTCAAGTTTACGTAAAAATTCGCAAAAAATGTTTTAAAAAACGAGAAATCTTGAATATTGTGTAATGTTTTAGCGGATTGATTTATATTTGTTCTAGATAGATTATAGCGCAAGAAATGAGTAAGAAAATATCGGGTTTTTCTAAGTTTACAAAAGAGGAAAAAATAAAATGGTTGGCAGAAAACTATTTTAAGAATAGTTCAATTACAATTGCTACCATTAAGCAATATTGGAACGATGCTGAAAACTTGCAACAATTGCATGACGATTTCATAGAAAACACTATTTCTAATTTTTATTTACCAATGGGTGTTGCCCCAAATTTCTTGATAAATAATAAGGAGTATGCAATACCGATGGTTACAGAAGAAAGTTCTGTGGTTGCTGCAGCATCTTTGGTTGCTAAATTTTGGAGTACAAAAGGTGGTTTTAAAACAACTGTTTTAGGAACTACTAAAATTGGACAGGTACACTTTATTTTTGAAGGTAATAAAGCCGATTTAGAAATCTATTTTAATAAAAATAAGACTGAATTATATACTGCAACGGCATCCATTACTAAAAATATGGAAAAACGTGGCGGTGGAATTTTAGACATACAATTGGTTGACAAAACCGATACATTAAAAAATTATTATCAGTTGCACATCACCTTTGAAACCAAAGACTCTATGGGGGCCAATTTTATCAATTCTTGTTTAGAAGCAATAGCTGCTAAATTTAGCACTGATGAAATTGAAATAGTAATGAGTATTTTATCCAATTACATTCCAGAATGTTTGGTGAGAGCAGAAGTAAGTTGCAATATTGAAGATTTGGGTGGTGAGGATCCACAGAAATTTGCAGAGAAATTTTACCAGGCAGTTAAAATTGCGGAAGTAGAACCATACAGAGCAGTAACCCATAATAAAGGAATTATGAACGGAATAGATGCTGTAGTTATTGCAACAGGAAATGATTTTAGAGCTGTGGAAGCTGGAGTGCATGCTTACGCGGCACGATCAGGAAGTTATACAAGTCTTTCTCATTGTAGCATAGATAACGGTGTTTTTAAGTTTTGGTTAGAGTTGCCTTTGGCCGTTGGAACTGTAGGAGGCATTACCGCATTGCATCCTTTAGCAAAGTTGTCTTTAGAAATGTTGCAAAAGCCCTCTGCAAAAGATTTAATGCAAATTATGGCAACTGCCGGTTTGGCTCAGAATTTTGCTGCCTTAAGAGCTTTAACAACCAAAGGGATTCAGCACGGTCATATGAAGATGCACTTGCAGAATATCTTAAATCAGTTGGGTGTAAACAATTTAGAGAAAGAGGAAATTACAAAATATTTCGAAGGAAAAACAGTTTCTCATGCTGCCGTAGTTTCTAAGTTTGAGGCAATAAGGAAAACAATTAATTAGGGCGTTTAAGTGCTAAAAAAGAACCGTAAAGGTTCTTGTTGCAGCAAGAAAAAATATAAAAATCTTGAAAAATTATTATTCAAACGGTAAGCTCTTATTAACAGGTGAATACTTGGTGTTAGACGGAGCAAAGTCTTTAGCCTTGCCAACAAAATTTGGACAAGATTTGTTAGTAGAAAGCATACCGGAGCCACAAATTATCTGGGGAAGTTTTACGCATTCGGGAGATTGTTGGTTTGAAGCAGTTTTCGATTTAAAGAAATTACGTTTGGTAAGTTGTAATTTTAATTCCAATAAAGAAGGCAATGCAGAGGTAATTGCAGAGACCTTATTAGATATTCTAAAAGAAGCTAAAAAAGCAAATCCAGATTTTTTAAATACGGCATCGGGCTTTGTTGTAAAAACAAACCTAACATTTTCAAGAGAATGGGGATTAGGAACTTCATCAACCTTAATAAATTCTATTGCTAAGTGGGCACAAGTAGATGCCTTTCAATTGCTGTGGAATTCCTTTAAAGGAAGTGGGTATGATATTGCATGTGCACAGAACGATACACCTATATTTTATCAAATTGAACATAAAAAACCAGTAGTAGAGCAGGTGGTATTCAATCCTAGTTTTAAGGAGAACTTGTTCTTTGTGCATTTAAACCAGAAGCAAGATTCTAAAGAGGGTATTGCAAAGTTTAGAGAAAGTGGCCTTGATTTTCAGAAAGAAATTACAGCAGTTTCAGCTATTTCAGAGCAGTTTTTAAAAGTAAGTACCATTGTAGAATTCAATAAATTGATAATAGCGCATGAGCAAATTATTAGCTCAATTATCAAATTAAAACCAGTAAAAGAAAGACTATTCTCTAATTATTTCGGAGAAATAAAAAGTTTGGGTGCTTGGGGTGGCGATTTTATAATGGTTACAGGAAATGAGCAAACTCCAACGTATTTTAAGAATAAAGGATTTGAAACAATTCTTTCTTATTCAGAAATGATTTTATAAATTAAGAAGACGGCACAATTTTCTAACGTTAGAATAAAAATGCAGTCTAAAACATAAAAAATGAAGAAAATAGTAATTATTGGAGGTGGAGCAGCAGGATATTTTACGGCTATTAATGCCAAAGAAAGTAATCCTGATTTAGATGTTACTATTCTTGAAAAAGGAAAAGAAGTCTTGCAGAAAGTAAAGATATCTGGCGGTGGAAGATGCAACGTTACACATGCGTGTTTTGAACCAAAGGAATTGGTAAAATTTTATCCAAGAGGAGAAAAAGAATTATTAGGGCCTTTTCATCAATTTATGACGGGCGATACGTTTGAGTGGTTTGATGATCGTGGGGTACCGTTAAAAATTGAAGGAGATAACCGTGTTTTTCCAGAAGCAAACACAAGTCAGGCAATTATAGATTGTTTTCAAAAATCAGTAGACACTTTAGGGATTAAAGTATTAAGAAATCACGGAGTAAATACGGTAACAAAGAAAGATGATACTTGGAGTATTCATACAAAAGAGCAAGTATTCGAAGCAGATCAATTGGTAATTGCTGCAGGAAGTTCTAAAAAAGTTTGGGAATTGTGCGAAACTTTAGACCATGCAGTTGTAGCTCCAGTGCCCTCTTTGTTTACCTTTAATATTAACGATAAAAGATTGGTAGATTTATTAGGAACCTCTGTACCAAATGCTACGGTAACTATTTCTGGAACAAAATTAGAAGCATCTGGTCCGCTGTTAATTACACATTGGGGTATGAGTGGCCCGGCAGTGTTAAAATTATCTGCTTTTGGTGCAAGAATTTTGGCAGACAAGCATTACCAATATAATGTAGAAGTAAATTGGTTGTCTAGACCAACAGACAAAGTTTTAAATGTTTTATTGAATTTAAAAAAGAAAGAACCTCGTAAAACAGTTATTTTAAAATCTCCTTTTACAGAAGTTTCTAGAAGATTATGGGAGCGTTTTGTCTTGTTTTCTGATATTTCTAAAACGCAAAATTGGGCAGATTTAAACAATGCACAATTAGAAAAATTAGCAAATCAGCTTACAAAAGGAATCTACAATGCAAACGGTAGAACTACTTTTAAAGAAGAATTTGTAACCGCTGGAGGTGTAGATTTAAAAGAAATTAACTTTAAACGTTTTGAAAGCAGAAAGCACAATAACCTTTTCTTTGTGGGTGAAGTTTTAAATATAGACGCCGTAACAGGTGGCTTTAACTTTCAGAATGCTTGGACAGGTGGTTATATTTGTGCAAAGGCATTGGCAGAAGAAGTGTAGGATTTTATTATCATTAATAACTAATAATCAACAGATGGCGCTAACAGAATCCAACGAATTTAAAACAGGTACAATCGCATCAGATTTTACTTTAATAAACACGGTAAATAACACATTTCTCTCTTTAGCGGAGGCAAAAGGAGAAAAAGGAACTGTAATTATGTTTATCTGTAATCATTGTCCTTTTGTAATTCATGTAAATACAGCATTGGTGCAAATGGCAAATGAATACCAAGCAAAAGGCATACAATTTATAGCTATTAGTAGTAATGAAATTGAGAACTACCCAGAAGACGGTCCGGAATTGATGCAGCAGGTTGCAAAAGAGTTAAACTATCCTTTTCCATATTTATATGATGAAAGTCAAGAGGTTGCAAAAGCATACGATGCAGCTTGCACGCCAGATTTTTATGTTTTTGATGCCGATTTAAAATCGGTGTATCATGGACAATTAGATGCTGCTAGACCTGGAAATGGAAAACCAGTATCAGGCCAAGATATTCGAAATGTGATGGATAATTTACTCGAAAATAAAGAGGTTTTAGAAAACCAGAAACCGAGTGTTGGCTGTGGTATTAAGTGGAGGTAATAAGGGTTTTCCAGCACTGTTATTTATTTTAAACACTTTATTTTAATAATCAAAAGGCAGTCCGCTAAAACGTACACTTCTTATGTAGTTGATTCGTTTTTTGTATGCTTCTCAAATTTTATTTTTCTTATTCCGTGGTTAGTATCCCATTGATGCACTTCTATAAAACCAAATTTCTCATATAATTTAGTTGCTGGGCCGTTTTCAAGGCCTGTTTCAACTACAAATAAATTCGATTTAAAGGTTTTTAAAACAAATTTCATTAATTCTCCTGCAATACCTTGTCTAAAATAATCTGGATGCACTACTAAACTTCTTATTAGGGTATAGTTGTTGTTTGTGTCAATTTCAACAACCGCAGCGAGTACTCCATTTGTTGTATATCCGTAAAATTCTGTATTACTCTCTGTGTAATTTTCTAAAGGTCTTTTTAAAGGAGGAAAATTTGTGGCATTTAATAGCGCTGCTTCTATTTTATAGGATGCTTGAAAAACGATACGCATTTTTTTTGCTATTTCTAAGTCGCTGTTTTTTAGTTTTTCAATCATTTTTAGTATTTTATTTTAACAGTACTATTATTCCGCTCGATGTTTTCCTCTTGGGCCATTGCCTTCGTTCAGTACAATTTCAGAATGCAATAACTTTGCAGCTTGTCTAGAATCTACTACTTTAGATGCACTTCGTGTTATCATTTCAGCTTCAAAAGAGTTTAAGATATTTTTTTTGATGTTGATTGTTCTCCAATTAGTTCCTGGGTTACATTTTTTTGTAATCATTCTGGCTAATGAAAGTGCATCGAGCAATGCCTGGTTTGCACCTTGCCCTTTAAACGGACTCATAGGATGCGCAGCATCTCCAATAAGTGTAACATTCGTTGCTTTTTCTAAGAATATTGATGTAAGCAGTGTTCGGTCATAAACAGGGTATCCAGAAACTTGTACTTCTGGAGTAGCTTTTAAAATTTGAGGAACAGGGTCGTGCCATTGTGCCCTGCGGCAGGCTTCTTCTTTTAATGCCTTTGATCCTCTTGCGCTTAGAGCTTTTGCTTCTTTTTCTGGCATAGGGAAGCTAAGTTGCCACATTACCGCATCTTTGCTATATGGCATCATATAAATACGTTCATTACCATTTGCGGTTTGGAATACAGTAGCTGAATCTAGCAAAGAAGAGTCAATGTTTTTTAACTTTTCTAATGCGCAAATACCTAAAATAACAATACAACCTAAATATTTTAGTGGCGCAATAGTGTTGCCAATAACTTCTTTTCTTACGGTGCTTCGAATACCATCAGCACCAACCACGAGATTTGTATTTATATTTTTTATTTCTCCTTTTACTTGAAATTTTAGTGCAACATTACCATTTTCAGCTTCTTTTAAATCTAATAACTGATGTCCCCATTTTATAGCTTTTTCCGTACCTAATTGTTTTAACAAAGCTAGGCGCAAAGATTGTCTCGCAATGTGTATGTTTTTTCGTTTTGGTGCTTTTTTTAAATCAGATCTCCCCCATTTTCTAACGCCCCATTCCCCAATTATTTTTCCGTTTGTTGTGTGCACTACATGTCGGGTTGAGGTTATTCCGGCTTCTAAAGAGCAGATGCCTAATCCCGCGATAGCCTTACTTCCTTGCTGTAAAGTAAGTCCGTAACCTTGAGACCTCGCATTAAAATTAGCATCTCGTTCATACAAGGTAAAAGGTATTCCGCGGTGCAGACACGCTACAGCTAAAGCAACGCCTCCAATTCCGCCCCCAATAATAGCAACATGTGGGTATTTTTCTTCTGCGACTAACGGAAAGTTAGCTGCTGTAATGATACCAGATCCTTTGCAGTTTAAGCAAGTATCTAGTTGTCCTTTCGGGCGCTCAGGAGGTGTTTTTTTTGGGTTTAATTTTTCAAATTGTGCTATGGTTATTTTATATTGCTCTTGTACTTTTTTAGAAAGACGTTTTGTTATTTTTCCAGTACCGTTGCATTTCTTACAAATATTCCAATGCTTTTTTTTGTTTTCCAACTACTTTATTTTTTAACAGCAATCATCATATGCGGACTAAAAGGTAACAAATACTCATCATTCTGCGTAAGGTTTTGCAACGCTTTTAATGTTTTTGATTTTTTCTTATCAATCATATTTGCAAAGTATTCGTTATCTAACCAAATCATTCCTTCTACTGCAAAAAGGTTTATAAAGTTGAGGTCTTGTTCTGAAAACTCTAATTTTAAATCTTGTGGTTTGTGGTAAAAAGCGTCTGCCAATAAAAAAGGAAAATCTTTTGGTACGTTATGAATCCCGGTAGTTAGTTCCTCTTTACACATGTCAAAGAATGTGTTTGCGTGAATCATACCATTCATTAAACCAACAACTGTAGAAGCGGTCGCATTAATTGCGAACCCTAGAATTATTCCTCCTTTTTTAAGAACTCTTTTTGCTTCTATAATTGCAGCAACTCGATCTTCTCTTTTTTGCAAATGATATAAAGGTCCGTGTAAAATCACTAAGTCTGCAGTATTGTCTTTATAGGGTAAGTTTTGAGCTTCGCCTATGGCAACAGTAAAAGGATTTTGAAGTTTTTTTGCTCTTTTTTCAGCAAGTTTTATATGCTTTAAAACAGGTTCTATCAAATGAACTGTATGTCCTTTTTTAGCTAACCATTCAGAATACTTTCCGGTCCCACCACCAATATCAATAATAGTCGTATTTGATATAGAAATATGTTGTGCTATTAAATCTTTAATACGTTCAAACTCAAAAATACCCATTCCTTTTTCTAAGCGGGTTTCTTCAGATGCTTTATTGTAAAAGTCTTCTAATTCTTTGCTAATTAATTTTTTATTTTTCACCTTAAATATTTAAAAGATAAAAGTAATTAAATTATAGTGAAATAGATTCCTGCTTTATTAAGAATGATAAGATTTAGTTTAGATAGCTCTTTCTAAAGCAATGTAATGTGTAGTATTTTTGTGAGATAGTGGAAATACATTTATTTCGCACTTGTAAGGAGTTTTGTCTTGTTTGTAGTTTAAGACAATTTCTTTAAAAGGCTCGTTCGCTAATATTTTATTTCGAATTCTTTTTCTAGTTACTGCACATGTATTCTTTCCTTGCAGAAAAGACGGTGTTTTTTTTAAGGCGAAGGTTTTTGTGTAGCCTGTCATTTCCTTAAACCCGTCATTTACCCATAAGATTTCTTGTTTCTCATTGGTAAGAACAATTGTTTCAAATTCTACATCTTTAAAAATTTCATCAAGATTATCATTCCATTGAAATTTATTGCTAAATTCTTTTATAGAATTAATATCTCTCTTTCTATTTAATTTATTTACTTCTGTAGTAAAAGAATTAATGTAAAAATCAAAACTAATTATAGGAGTTTGAATCTCGTTTGAAGGTTTTATTAGGTTTTGAGTAGTGCTATAGTCTTGCTCATCTTGAGATGATATAAAAAAATCTAAACACATCATGTTCACTAAATTATTTTTCATAGACTACTATACTATTAAAGCTAATATGCGAATTTATAAAAAATGTTTAAAGAATGTATCAAAAAAGTCAACAAAAATACTTTTTTATCTGTTTTAGCCCCCAAAAGTAGCTGTTTTAAGCTTTGAAATTAAAATTTAATGGAATAATTCGCAAAAACTGTGCAGTTTGTTCGATGAAATTTCACCTTTTTATTCCTGCTTCAAAGTTTTTATTTCAGAAATCATTTTATTTATTTCAAGAAACTACTATGAGTTTGTGTTGCATATTTTAACAGTAACGTTCAAATAATTGTTTATTAGTTGTTTACATATTTCTTCTGTACTGTCCCCCAACTTTAAATAAAGCTTCTGTAATTTGTCCTAGAGAACAGACCTTGGTAGCTTCCATTAATTTATCAAATAAATTTTCATTCTGAATAGCAGCCTCTTGTAAAATTACAATTTGCTGTTCCACATTTTTAAGATTTGCCTTGTTTAGCTTTTCTTTCGTTTGAATCTGATATTGTTTTTCTTTCTCTGTTGCACGAATTACTTCTTCGGGCTGTACCGTTGGAGATCCTTTAGAACTTAAAAAAGTATTTACACCAATAATAGGAAACTCTCCGTTGTGTTTTAATGTTTCATAATACATGCTTTCTTCCTGTATTTTAGAACGTTGATACATTGTTTCCATAGCACCTAAAACACCACCACGTTCTGTAATTCTATCGAATTCTAATAAAACAGCTTCTTCAACTAAATCAGTTAATTCTTCAATTATAAAAGCACCTTGAATCGGATTTTCATTTTTTGTTAACCCTAATTCTTTATTAATAATTAACTGAATGGCCATAGCTCTTCTTACAGATTCTTCCGTTGGAGTCGTGATCGCCTCGTCATAGGCATTTGTATGTAAAGAGTTACAATTATCGTTTATCGCATATAAAGCTTGCAACGTAGTTCTAATGTCATTAAAGTCAATTTCTTGCGCGTGTAAAGAGCGTCCAGAAGTTTGAATGTGATACTTTAACATTTGTGCTCTTGGGTTTGCACCGTACTTAATCTTCATCGCTTTTGCCCAAATTTTACGAGCAACACGTCCTATTACAGAATATTCCGGATCAATTCCGTTTGAAAAGAAAAAAGATAAGTTAGGTCCGAATTTATTAATATCCATTCCACGACTTAGATAATATTCAACATAGGTAAAACCGTTAGACAAGGTCAATGCCAATTGTGTAATTGGGTTGGCGCCCGCCTCTGCAATATGATATCCTGAAATAGAAACCGAATAAAAATTTCTTACTTGTTTTTCGATGAAATATTCTTGAACATCACCCATTAATCTTAAGGCAAATTCTGTTGAAAAAATACAGGTATTTTGTGCTTGATCTTCTTTTAATATATCAGCTTGTACCGTTCCTCTAACTTGTGCTAAAGTGCTTATTTTTATTTGTTGATAGATTTCTGACGGCAAAACTAAGTCTCCTGTTAATCCCAGCAGCATTAATCCTAAACCATTATTTCCTTCAGGTAATTCACCCTGGTAAACGGGTCTCTCTAAGCCTTTTGAATTATAAATTTCTTGAAACTTTGCTTCAACTTGTTTTTCTAATTTATTTTCTGTAATGTATTTCTCGCAATTCTGATCAATGGCAGCATTCATAAAGAATCCTAACAGCATTGGTGCAGGGCCGTTTATGGTCATAGAAACTGAGGTCATATGATGACTCAAATCAAACCCAGAATATAATTTTTTAGCATCATCTAAACAACAAATTGAAACCCCTGCATTTCCAATTTTACCATACACATCTGGTCTGCGTCCAGGGTCATTTCCGTATAAAGTAACAGAATCAAAAGCCGTAGAAAGACGTTTTGCATCCATACCTAAACTTACATAATGAAATCTTCGATTCGTTCTTTCTGGGCCACCTTCGCCAGCAAACATTCTTGTTGGGTCTTCACCCGTTCTTTTAAAGGGATATAATCCTGCTGTATACGGAAATTCTCCAGGAACATTTTCTTGCAAATTCCAACGTAATAAGTCTCCCCAAGCTTGATACTTCGGTAAACTTATTTTAGGTATTTTTGTGTGTGACAGCGACTCGCTGTGTGTTTCTATATGTATTTCTTTATCACGAACTTTAAACGTGTATAAAGGGTTTTTATATTTTTGAACCTTTTCTTGCCAGTTTAAAATGATTTCCCAATTGTAAGGATCAAAATTTAACTTTACTTTTTCGAACTGTGCAAAAAGTAGTTTTAAAAATGCTTTGTCGTCTTCGGCAAGTTCAAGAGAAATAATTTCATCTTCATTTAAACCCGTTTTACCAATTTCTGCAGATGAATTTGTGATGGATTCAATTGTTTGAAGGATACCATATAATTTTTGAGCAACGAGAACTTGTTCATCTACTTTTTTATCATATCCTCTATTATTCTCTGCAATTTCAGACAAATAACGAACTCTTGCCGGTGGAATTACAAAGATTTTTTCAGACATTTCTTTGGTGATTTCTAACGTAGATTTTAAATTTACACCTGTCTTTTCTACCAATTTATCCATTATACCTTTGTACAAAGTATTCATTCCTGGATCATTAAATTGAGAGGCAATGGTGCCGTAAACCGGCATGTCATCCATATGAATATGCCACAAATTATTGTTGCGCATGTATTGTTTCTTCACATCTCTAACCGCATCTAAAGCACCTCTTTTATCGAATTTGTTTAGGGCAACCAAATCAGCAAAATCAAGCATGTCAATTTTTTCTAATTGCGTTGCAGCGCCAAATTCAGGTGTCATCACGTATAAAGAAGTGTCAGAATGTTCTATAATTTCGGTATCAGATTGCCCAATGCCAGAAGTTTCTAAAATAATTAAATCGAATTCTGCTGCTTTTAAAACTTGTACGGCTTCATTTACATATTTAGACAACGCTAAATTAGACTGTCTTGTAGCTAAAGAACGCATGTAAACACGCGAATTATTAATAGCATTCATGCGAATTCTATCTCCTAAAAGTGCACCACCTGTTTTCCTTTTTGATGGATCGACAGAAATTAAACCAACTGTTTTTTCTGGGAAATCTACTAAAAACCTTCGAACTAATTCATCTACTAATGAAGATTTTCCTGAACCACCAGTTCCTGTAATTCCTAAAACAGGAGTTTTGGAATTTTTATTTTTATTGTGTATTTTGTCTAAAGTTGCCTTTGCAATTTCTGGAAAATTCTCTGCAGAAGAAATTACTCTCGCAATACTTCCAATTTCTTTATTCACTAGGCTTTCCATAGAAACATTTAATACGTCTCCAAGAGCAAAATCAGAAGTTTTTACTAAATCGTTAATCATTCCTTGCAAGCCTAGCGCGCGACCGTCATCTGGAGCATAAATTCTAGTAATTCCATAATCCATTAGGTCTTTAATCTCTTTAGGAAGAATTACGCCACCGCCACCTCCAAAAATTTTGATATGTCCTGCACCTTTTTCTTGCAGTAAATCGTACATATATTTAAAATACTCATTGTGTCCTCCTTGGTAAGATGTAATTGCAATAGCATTTACATCTTCTTGAATGGCGCAATTTACAACCTCTTCTACACTTCTATCATGTCCTAAATGAATAACCTCAACCCCAGTAGACTGAATAATTCTACGCATGATATTAATAGCAGCATCATGGCCGTCAAAAAGGGCAGCAGCAGTTACAATTCGAACTTTATGAGTAGGTTTATATGTTGTAATTTGTTCCATTCGTAATAAAAGTTTGTTTTTAGAGTTGCAATTTACGAAAATCATAAAATATTACCCCAATCTTTAACATTTTATTAATTCAGTTTATTGAATTCATTTTTTGTACATTAGATGTATTGTATTTGGCATAGTTTTTGTGTTATTTGAGTGTAATTAATTCTTAAATACTTTCTAATGAAATTTATAAAACCATTATTATTAACACTAGTAATTTTATTTTCTTCGTGCAGTGCTATAAAAGTAGCTGTTGATTATGATAGTAAAATAGATTTTAAAAAGTATAAGACATTTGCTTTTTATAAAACAGGAATAGATAAGGCTGAAATTTCTGACTTAGATAAAAAAAGAGTTTTAAGAGCTATTGAGTCAGAACTTTCTCTTTTAGGTTTGGTGAAATCAGAAAATCCAGATATGTTGGTAAGTATTTTTACAAAATCTAGAGAAAAAGTAGATGTCAATCAAAATAATAATTTTGGTTACGGTTTTGGCTGGGGTTGGAATCCTTGGATGGGAAATGGCATGAATAATAATGTAAATATTTCTCAATATACAGAGGGAACTCTTTTTATAGACTTTATAGATAAACAGAAGAAAGAGTTGGTTTGGCAAGGTGTGGGAACTGGTGCTTTAAAAATTCAAAATAAAGAAAAAAAAGAAGCTAGAATAAAAGAATTTGTAAAAGAAATTGTTTCGAAATTTCCTCCCAAGAAAAATAAGTAGATTATATAAAAAAAAAGCGTTCTTTTGAACGCTTTTTTTATGTTCAAATATATTATTTTTGCAAAATGTACAATAAAAGAATACCGCTAGAAGAAGGAGATTATTATGAAAACGAGCAAGGTTATCGCGTTTTTACAGCACAATTCCATTTAAAAAGAGGTTCTTGTTGTAAAAGTGGATGTAAGCACTGCCCATATGGGTATGATAAAAAAACAGATACTTTTAAATAATAATAAGTGCTTTATAAAAATAACTGCATTTGAATCTGCAATTCTTCAGCTTTAAGAGCAGCATTTTTCGCAAAATTTAAATCTTTAGAAGCATAAATAATTCCTCTAGAAGAGTTTATTAGTAATCCTATATTTTTAGTCAAACCATATTTACAAACATCTTGTAAACTTCCACCTTGTGCCCCCACACCAGGAACTAATAAAAAAGAGTTCGGAACTATTTTTCTAATTTCTTTGAAGTATTCTGCTTTCGTAGCGCCTACTACATACATTAGGTTTTCTGAATTTTTCCAGTCTTTCGAGATTTCTAAAACATGTTTGTATACCTCTTTTTCATCTATTTTCTTTGTTTGAAAATCAAAAGCACCTTCATTCGAAGTAAGCGCTAGCATAATGGTATGCTTATCTTTAAAAGCTAAGAAGGGTTCAATAGAATCTTTACCCATGTACGGCGCAACGGTAACTGAGTCAAAAGCTAAATCTTCAAAAAAAGCTTTGGCATACATTGCCGAAGTATTTCCAATATCTCCGCGTTTAGCATCTGCAATTGTAAAAATTTCAGGATAGGTTTGGTTTAGATAGTTAATTGTTTTTTCTAAAGACTTCCATCCTTTTAAACCATAAGCTTCGTAAAAAGCAGTGTTTGGTTTGTAGGCAACGCAAAAATGGTGGGTAGCATCTATAATAGCCTTGTTAAATGCAAAAATAGGATCTTCGTCTTTTAATAAATGCGAAGGAATCTTATCTAAATCACCATCTAATCCAATACATAAAAAAGATTTCTTCTTTTTTATTTGTGCTACTAATTCTTGTGTTGTCATAATTTCTATAAAGTTCTACAAAAATACTTAATTTAGTCTTTATTTTGTAAGTTTTAAAAAGGAAAGAAGACAAATATTTTATAAAATGCCAAGTCCTCATGAAAAAAATATACCTAGTTTTTATAATAATGTTCGCAAGTTGTAATACAGAGAAGCCTATTCATTTTTCTGAAGTGGCTTTAAGTGATACTGTAAATAGTCTAAATAATACAATTTTTACCATAGAAGAAATATTACAAAAACACAAAGGAAAGAAGGTGCTTATTGATGTTTGGGCCTCCTGGTGTGGAGATTGTATAAAAGGTTTGCCAAGTGTTAGAAATCTTCAAAAAGAATATCCAGAAGTTGTTTTTTTATTTTTATCTGTAGATAAAAACCAGGATGCCTGGAGAAAAGGCATTGAAAGATTTCAAATAAAAGGAGCCCATTACAACTTGCCAAAAGGAATGAAGTCTGGCGAATTTGTAGATTTTATTAATTTAGGTTGGATACCTAGATATATGGTAATTGATGAGCAAGGAAAAATTAGTCTCTTTAAAGCAACAAGTGCATCCGATTCTGCGATAGTAGAAGCTTTAAAATTAGTTATATAAATCGTTTTAGTAACTATTTTCATTTGCAACTATAAGTTACCTTTCCATTTCTTAAATTTACAGCTTAAACTAATGTTGAAAAAAAAGCTTTTAGAAGCTTCTAAAATTATAATTATGAGAACAAAGATTGTTGCAGGTAACTGGAAGTTGAATAACGATAAAGAAGAAAGTAAAAACTTAATAAAAGATTTAAAAAAAGCAATCAAAGCAAACGAGCTTAAAAATACGCGTGTAATTGTTGCGCCAACTTTTGTTAATTTATCCTATGCTGTAAAGGCTGCAAGAAGATCTAAAATAGAGGTAGTTGCACAAAACATGCATCAAGCTGCAAACGGAGCGTATACTGGAGAGATTTCTGCAGATATGTTAAAAGCTATTGGTGTGCAAACTGTAATTTTAGGACACTCAGAAAGAAGAACATATTTTAATGAGACAGATGCTGCTTTGGCTGAAAAAGTAACTACTATATTAGAAAAAGGAATGGAAGTAATTTTCTGTTTTGGAGAGTTGTTAGAAGATAGAAAATCAGAAAATCATTTTGCTGTTGTAGAAAGCCAGTTAAAAAATGGTTTATTTCATATAGAGTCTAAAGATTGGAAAAGTATTATTTTGGCGTATGAGCCTGTTTGGGCAATTGGTACAGGAGAAACTGCAAGTCCAGAACAAGCGCAAGAAATGCACGCTTTTATAAGAGGTATTATAGAAAAGCAATACGATAAAAAAGTAGCAGATAATGTATCTATCTTATACGGAGGAAGCGTAAAACCTGCGAACGCGGAAGAAATTTTCTCAAAGCCAGATGTAGATGGTGGCTTAATTGGTGGTGCAGCTTTAAGTGTAAATGATTTTACAGGAATTATTAATGCGATCTAAGTAGTATAGTTTCAAAGAAAACTAATAAATTTGCATTAAGATTTTTTTAATCTTGATGCATTTTTTTTGATTTAATAACTATGGATAATATTTATATAGAATATAATTTTACATTTTCACCAAAAGAGCCAATTTCTGAAATTCTAATAGCAGAATTAGGAAGTGTAGGTTTTGAAAGTTTTGTAGAAACTGAAAATGGGGTAACGGCTTATATTCAGAAAACAGATTGGAATGCGGAGATTTTGGCTGATGTTTTTGTGTTAAATTCAGATGAATTCTTGATTGAATACAATCAGAATGAAGTTCCTCAAACAAATTGGAATGCAGAGTGGGAAAAGAATTTTTCTCCAATTCAGGTAGATGATTTGGTAAGTATACGTGCACCATTTCATGAAAACCCTAATTTAAAATATGATATTGTAATAGAGCCAAAAATGAGTTTTGGCACAGGGCATCATGAAACTACACACATGATGGTGCAGCATTTATTGCAGTTAGATTTAGAAAATAAAAAGGTATTAGATATGGGGTGCGGAACTGGAATTTTAGCAATTTTTGCTGAAATGAAAGGAGCAAAACCTTTAGATGCTATAGATATTGATAATTGGTGTTATGAGAATTCTGTAGAGAACGTTACACGTAATAATTGTAAAAATATTTCTGTTTATGAAGGAGATGCAGCACTTTTAGTAGATAAAAAGTATGATGTTATTATCGCTAATATTAATAGGAATATACTTTTAATGGACATGAAAGTGTATACAAACTGTTTACAAGAAGGCGGTATCTTATTGTTAAGTGGTTTTTACGAGCAAGATATTCCAGTAATAGATGCTGAAGTAATTAAATACGGCTTAAAGTTAGAGAAATTTATTCAAAGAAATAATTGGGTTGCCTTAAAATATAATAATTAAAAAGTATTTTTTATTTTTAGACCATGAGTACAAAGGAAAAAATTCAAGAGGAAGTAGATGTTTTAGAAAAAGAAGTTTTTCAGCATGAAATTGTGTTACATAATGACGATGTAAACACTTTCGATCATGTAATTAATTCTTTAATTGATGTTTGTGATCATACGCTAGAGCAAGCAGAGCAATGTGCAACTTTAGTGCATTATAAAGGGAAATGTACAGTAAAGTCTGGAGAATTTAAAGATTTAGAACCAAGGTGCTCTAAGTTACTGCAATTGGGTTTATCTGCAGAATTAATATAACTTATGGAAAACGTATTTAAGTATTTCGAGTTTTCAAATTTCTTTAAAGACGCTTCTGATAGTTTTTCAGGAAATGAAATTTGTTTTACAGTTTTGAATGAAACTCATTTTTTAATTTTTGAAAAAATAAATGAAACCTATAATCTATACGTTTCTAAATACAATAACAAAGCGGAGGTGGGGGTAGAGCCTGCTCTTATTTTAGAGCTATTAATAGAGAATTACGATAAAAGTCTTCCAGAGCATCGCATTGCTATTCGACAATATTTAGGTTAACTAGTTTTTTTAGGTGCTATTTTTTTTGATAAGTAGCCGACCTAATAAACAATACTTTTTTAAAATAAATTAAATGAAAAGTGTTGCTATTTAGATGTCTTTTAAGGTTTAAAATTTCTTATTGAGTGAATTCTAAAATCAGACACAAATCTCTAATTTCTAATTTTTTGAAATATTAGTAATAGCGTTGGTTTGCATGTCTTATTTCCATTATAAATAACTTTACGAAATAACACAATACCAATAATTGAAAAAGCAACTAACTCGTAGTGAGTAAGTTGCTTTTTAAAATTGTGACCCTGACAAGATTCGAACCTGTAACCTTCTGATTCGTAGTCAGATGCGCTATCCAGTTGCGCCACAGGGCCATTTTTGTGGGTGCAAATATAATAGAGTTTTTTCAATATAGAAAGGCTATTCTATCTTTTTATGAATTAATTTCTTTTTTATAAATATCTACAATGGGTTGTGCTTTTTCAAGATCAGTTTTTAGAATGAGAACTTCAATGGCGCTTCTTTGTTCGCCGAAGCCTCCAAGTCTTGCAGATTCAACTCTATCTTTAATAATACAGTTTATATGATTGTCTTCTAATCTGTTTTGAAGTCCTTTTACAATGATAGTAGAACCTGAAAATATTGTGATGTGTGATGTTTCCATGTTTTTTTAGTTTAATGAGTTTTTAGTAATGAAAGCTCTCCATCCAATAAGAGCTAATTGGCTTTTCGAGGCTTTTGAAATATCTAACCTTTTTTTTGTAAAAGAAGGTAAAATAACTTTGTTAACTTTTGCAATAATTTTAAAAACTTGTTTTTTCATCAGTATTCAATTCTATCTCAAATTTACTAAAAATAAATAACTCTTAATTAAAAGAATAGTTTAATGCTAAATAGTTTTTTTTTAAAAAAATAATATAATTTGCTTTTGTTTTTTATTTTCTCACTTAAAGTGATAAAAATGTATCTTCGTAAAAAATAAGATGTATGAGTATTTTTTTTGTGATTATTGGATTTATATTATTAGTCATTGGAGGTGATTTTTTAGTAAAAGCAGCTATTAGTTTGTCTTTTAAATTAGAAATTTCTAAAATGGTGATTGGTATGACCGTAGTTTCATTTGCCACTTCTTTACCAGAATTATTAGTTAGCTTACAAGCCGCATTAGACGGTTCTCCTGCAATCGCAATAAATAATGTTATTGGTTCTAATATTGCTAATATTGGCCTTGTATTAGGGATTACAGCAATTATAGGTCCTATTTCGGTGCAGAGAGATTTTTACAAGTTTAATTGGCCTGTAATGATGTTTTTCTCGCTTATTTTGTATTACTTTTTAACAAATGATGCTGTTTTAACCCAAATAGAAGGTGTTTTACTTTTAGCAGGATTGGCTATTTTTCTATTTGTGTTGATAAGAAATGCAAGAAAAGAAGAGGTTGTTATAGATGATATTGATGATGCTTTAGCAGAAATTGGGTATGGTAAAATATTTATTTGGTTATTAATAGGGGGCCTTGCTTTGTATTATGGTGCTGGTTTTTTAGTAGATGGGGCAAAAGATATTGCAAAAAGTATGGGTGTTAGTGAGGGGGTTATCTCAATTACAATGATTGCTATTGGTACAAGTGTACCAGAATTAGCAGCTTCTGTAATTGCGGCAATAAAAGGTGAAAAAGCAATTTCTTTGGGAAATTTAATTGGATCTAATATTTTTAATATTGGTTCTGTTCTTGGGGTCACAGCAATTATAAAAGAAATCCCAATTCCTTTAAACGAACCTCAAATCTTGTCAAGAGATATTTTTTGGATGCTTGGTTTTTCTGCGATATTGATTCCTTTAGTTTTTATAAAAAAGAAGTTTGTTTTAAGCAGGCTTAAAGGAGGATTTTTGTTCTTAGCGTATGCAATCTTTATTTATTTAGTTTTTAAAACTACCGCATAAAAAAACGCTAACAATTAATTGTTAGCGTTTTTTTTGTAATAATTATATTAAAACTATTTAACTGGCTTTACAGTTTTAATAATTCTTGATGCAATTTTATATGGATCTCCGTTTGAAGACGGACGACGGTCTTCTAACCAACCTTTGTATCCTTTTTCTACAGCGATAATTGGAATACGAATAGATGCGCCTCTATCTGAAACTCCCCAAGAGAAATCATGAATAGATGCAGTTTCGTGATCACCGGTTAAGCGCAGATCATTGTGCTCACCATACACTGCAATGTGTTCCTTAACAAGCGGACGGAAAGCTTCACATATTTCAATATACTTATCTTTAGAACCACAAGTTCTTAAGATGGTGTTAGAGAAATTTGCATGCATTCCAGATCCATTCCAATCTGTATTTCCTAATGGTTTTGGGTGGTACTCAATGTACATTCCTTTTCCTTCAGTTAAACGATCTAATAAATATCTAGAGATCCAGATCTCATCTCCAGCTTTCTTCGCGCCTTTTGCAAACAATTGGTATTCCCATTGTCCAGATGCAACCTCTTGGTTAATTCCTTCAAAATTCAAACCAGCATCAATACATAAATCAGCATGCTCTTCAACGAAAGCTCGGCCATGTGTATTTTTTCCACCAACTGAACAGTAATACATTCCTTGTGGAGCCGGGTAACCGCCTCTTGGAAATCCTAAGGGTAAATCTGTTACTGTATCCATAATAAAGTATTCTTGTTCAAATCCGAACCAGAAATCATTATCATCGTCTTCAATAGTAGCTCTTGCATTAGAAATGTGCGGAGTTCCGTCAGCATTCATAACCTCAGTCATTACTAAATACCCATTTATTCTTTTAGGGTCTGGATAAACAGCTACTGGCTTTAAAATACAGTCAGATGCTCCTCCAGAAGCTTGTTTCGTAGAAGAACCATCAAAAGACCAAAGACCTAACTCTTCAACAGTTCCTTGGAAATTTTCATGCTCTTCAACTTTTGTTTTACTTCTTAAGTTTTGAGTTGGTTTGTATCCATCTAACCAAATGTATTCTAACTTGATTTTTGCCATAATAATTGTTTCTATGTTTTTAATAATGCAAAAATGAAATAAAATACCTACATATCAAAAAATATAGGGGTAAAATGTTTAATTTTACCAGAAAATAATTTTATCCCTAATTTTAGTGGGGGTGATTTATTTAAAAGTAAAAAAAATACACATAAAACTAACAATATGTCAATTATTAGATTCAATGCTTTACAAGAAGCATTACAAAGAAAACCAGTTGTAGTGAATCAGACCGAAAAAAGGTCAACACTTTTTGGACAAAATGTATTTAATAAGTACGCTATGCAGCAGTATTTAACACGTACGGCTTTTGAAAGTGTAATGAATGCAATTGAGCACGGCACGAGGATAGATCGTAAAATTGCAGATCAGGTAGCAGTAAGTATGAAAGATTGGGCCCTATCTAAAGGTGCCACGCATTATACACATTGGTTTCAGCCATTAACAGGAGCAACAGCAGAAAAGCATGACGCTTTTTTTGAGTCTATTAACGGAAGTTTAGCTATGGAGAAATTCGATGGCGAGCAACTTGTACAGCAAGAACCAGATGCATCTAGCTTTCCGAGTGGAGGTATTAGGAACACATTTGAGGCAAGAGGCTTTACGGCTTGGGACCCAACGTCACCAGCGTTTATTTATGAGAGAACACTTTGTATTCCAACAATTTTTGTTGCGTATACAGGGGAAGCTTTGGATAATAAAACACCATTGTTAAAGGCATTACAAGCAATAGATACCCACGCCACCGCAGTATGTAAGTATTTTGATAAGAATATAAATAAAGTAAATGCTACTTTAGGTTGGGAGCAAGAATTCTTTTTAATAGACGATGCATTGGCAATTTCTAGGCCAGATATTCAGTTAACCGGTAGAACTTTATTAGGGCATTCTTCAGCAAAAGGGCAACAATTAGATGATCATTATTTTGGAATAATTCCTGCAAGAGCAATGAGTTTTATGCAAGAGTTAGAGGAAGAATGTATGCTTTTAGGAATTCCTGTAAAAACAAGACATAATGAAGTTGCGCCAAATCAATTTGAAGTTGCGCCTATCTTTGAAGAGGTAAACTTAGCTGTAGATCATAATTCTTTATTGATGGATGTGATGCATAAAGTAGCGAAAAGACATAGTTTTAAAGTGTTATTCCATGAAAAACCATTTGCAAGTATAAATGGTTCTGCGAAACATAACAATTGGTCTTTGTCTTTAGAGAATGGTATTAATTTATTAAGTCCTGGTAAAACTCCAATGAAGAACTTGCAATTCTTAACCTTTTTTGTGAATACCATAAAAGCAGTTTATGAAAATGAAGAACTATTAAGGGCGTCTATTGTTTCTGCAAGTAATGATTATAGATTGGGTGCAAATGAAGCGCCACCGGCAATTATTTCAGTCTTTATTGGTAATCAACTTTCTGAGGTTTTAGATGAACTAGAAAATGTAACTAAAGGAAAATTGTCACCAAAAGAAAAAACAGATTTAAAACTAAATATCATTGGTAAAATTCCTGAAATATTATTAGACAATACAGACATTAATAGAACTTCTCCCTTTGCATTTACAGGTAATAAATTTGAATTTAGAGCAGTTGGTTCTTCTGCAAATTGTGCAGGACCAATGACGGTATTAAATACTATTGTTGCAAAACAATTAAAAGAGTTTAAGGTAGATGTAGATAAACTGATAGATAGCAACAACCTTAAAAAAGATGAAGCTATTTTTAATGTATTAAGAGAATACATTAAAGCATCTAAGAAAATTAGATTTGATGGAGATGGTTATACCGAAGCTTGGGAAAAACAAGCTAAGAAAAGAGGTTTAAGTAATAATAAAACTGCGCCAGAAGCTTTAAAGGCTTTGATTTCGAAAAAAGGGATAGCCTTATATCAAGAAATGGGTGTAATGAATAAGATAGAGATTGAAGCTCGTTACGAAATTAAATTAGAAGAATATACAAAGCGTTTGCAAATAGAAAGCAGAGTTTTAGGAGATATTTCTAGAAATCATGTAGTTCCAACTGCAATTATTTATCAAAATACACTATTAGAAAACACTAAGAATTTAAAGGAAATTTTTGGCGGAGAATACAAGAACATTGCCAAAGAGCAAATAGAATTAATTATGATAATTTCCAATCATATTACAGAAATTAATTCATTAGTAATTAAAATGGAAGCGCAGCGAGCAAAAGCGAACAAGCATAGTGGTTTAAAATCTGCGGAAGAATATTGTAGCAAAGTAAAACCATTTTTTGAGCAAATTAGATATCATTGCGATAAGCTAGAAACGATGGTTGATGATAATTTGTGGCCGCTAACAAAATATAGAGAATTATTGTTTACAAAGTAATCATAAAAACATCCTACTTTTCGATAGGATTTTTTATGTAAAAGACTAAATTTGCAGCACACAACACAACAATATGAGTCAAGAAGTTTCTAAAAGGTACGCACAAAGGGGTGTTTCTGCATCTAAAGAAGATGTACACAACGCAATTAAGAATATAGACAAAGGTTTGTTTCCAAAGGCATTCTGTAAAATTGTACCCGATTATTTAACAAATGATGCAGATTATTGTTTGATCATGCACGCAGATGGTGCTGGAACAAAATCTTCTTTAGCTTATATGTATTGGAAAGAAACAGGAGATATTTCTGTTTGGAAAGGCATTGCACAAGATGCGTTAATTATGAATATTGATGATCTATTATGTGTTGGTGCAACAGATAATATTATGCTGTCTTCTACAATAGGTCGTAATAAAAGTAAAATTCCTGGTGAAGTTTTATCAGCAATTATAAACGGAACTGAAGAATTAATCGAAGATTTAAAAGGTTTTGGTGTTACAATACATTCTACAGGAGGTGAAACAGCAGATGTTGGTGATTTAGTAAGAACAATTATTGTAGACTCTACGGTAACGGCACGTTTAAAACGTTCGGATGTTATAGACAATGCAAATATAAGTGTAGGCGATGTAATTGTTGGTTTAGAATCTTTTGGGCAAGCAAGTTATGAGACAGAGTATAATGGAGGGATGGGTTCTAATGGATTAACTTCGGCAAGACATGATGTTTTTCATAAATATTTAGCAGAAAAATACCCAGAAAGTTTTGATGCTGAAGTGCCTGAAGAATTGGTGTATTCTGGGAATACAAAATTGACAGATGAGGTAATTAATTCTCCCATTAATGCTGGTAAGTTAGTTTTGTCTCCAACAAGAACATATGCGCCAATTATCAAAGAAATTTTATCAAAATTTAATTCAGATACTATTCACGGAATGATTCATTGTTCTGGGGGTGCACAAACTAAAATATTACATTTTGTTGATGATTTACACATTGTAAAAGACAATATGTTTGAAGTACCGCCATTATTTAAATTAATACAAGAACAATCGAATACAGATTGGAAAGAAATGTATCAAGTATTTAACTGCGGCCATAGAATGGAGATATACGTTTCTCCAGAAGTAGCAAAAGAAATTATTGCAATTTCTAAATCATTTAATGTAGACGCTAAAATTGTGGGTAAGGTAGCAGCTTTTAACGCTGATGAAAATCAGAACCTAACTAAAAAATTAACGATTACGAGTGAATTTGGAGTTTTTGAGTATTAGAAAAATTTAGTTTTGAAAGCCTTATCAAAGGATATAAAATATACTCAAAACGAACTATTTAACTTTCCTATAAAAATTGTAAATTCGCATTCCAAGAAAAGAGCAACAAATGTTAGATAAATTAAGAATTGTTAAACAACGTTATGATGAGGTTTCTGATTTAATTATTCAGCCAGAAATTATCATGGATCAGAAGCGTTATGCGCAATTGATGAAAGAATATAAAGATTTAGGAAGTGTTGTTGTAAAGGGTGATGAATATCAAGCTTTAACAAATAACATCGAAGAAGCAAAAGAAATTCTTGCTGATGGTTCTGATGCAGAGATGAACGAGATGGCAAAGATGGAAATTGATGAAGCCAATACTAGAATCCCTTTTTTAGAAGATGAGATTAGGTTTTTATTAATTCCAACAGATCCAGAAGATTCTAAAAATGCAGTAGTAGAATTACGTGCAGGAACTGGTGGAGATGAAGCAAGTATTTTTGCAGGAGATTTATTTAGAATGTATTCTAAATATTGCGAAGGTAGAGGTTGGAAAGTTTCTACGGTAGATTATTCTGAGGGAACCAATGGGGGTTTTAAAGAAATTCAGTTTGAAGTGAATGGCCCAGATGTATATGGAACATTAAAATTTGAGGCTGGTGTGCACCGTGTGCAACGTGTTCCTCAAACAGAAACACAAGGTCGTGTGCATACTTCTGCAGCAACTTGTATGGTTTTTCCGGAAGCTGAAGAGTTTGATGTAGAAATTAACCCAAAAGAAGTAAGAATCGATTTTTTCTGTTCTTCAGGTCCAGGAGGGCAATCTGTAAACACAACCTATTCTGCAGTGCGTTTAACGCACATTCCAACAGGTTTGGTTGCACAGTGTCAAGATCAGAAATCGCAGCATAAAAACAAGGAAAAAGCCTTTAAAGTACTTCGTTCTCGTTTGTACGACATGGAGTTGGCAAAGAAAAATGCAGAAGACGCTTTAAAGCGTGGTTCTATGGTTTCTTCTGGAGATAGAAGTGCTAAGATTCGAACTTACAATTACGCACAAGGTAGAGTTACAGATCATAGAATTGGACTTTCATTGTATGATTTGCCTAATATTTTAAATGGTGATATTCAAAAAATTATAGATGAGTTAATGTTGGCTGAAAACACAGAGAAATTAAAGAGTTTGAATGACGGGATATAAACCATTTTCGCTATAAATATAAAAAGCCTTAGAATTTATTCTAAGGCTTTTTATTGTTTAAATAATTTTTTTATTTTCCAAATAAATGTAATTCTGTAAATTCTTTATCTATGGTTATAGCTTGTGTTTTAGCAGTATTTACATTCTCTAATTTAATTTCTACATTGTCTATTTGAATAGATGTAATTGCAAATGGTAAATTATGGAATACCATATTAAATTTATTGTAGTCTGCACTAAACTCCCCGCGTTTGTGTTGTTGTATAATTAATTCTTTTTTCTTTCCCGTTACTTTAAAAGTTCTTAAACTAAATCTCCCTTTTTTGTAATCATATCCGTCATGTGCATCATCATATAATTTAGAGGATTCTTTCCCTTTTTTATAATAAACATCTAAAGTAATTTTATCAAATTTCTTTTCACCAACATATTGCTGAACAGGGTATTTAGGTATTACGGCACCTTCTTTAATAAACATTGGCATGCTATCTAAATCTGCATCTACCCACATTTCTTTACCTCCTTCAACAAGCTCATCTGTCCAGAAATTATACCATTTACCGCGAGGAATGTACATTCGTCTTCCTTTAGCATTTGGTTCTTGTATTGGACAAACTAAAATTTGTTCTCCATATATAAACTCATCACTTCTATAATGTGTAGCTATATCTTCTTGATCGTATAAAACTAAAGATTTTAATATTGGAGTACCGTCATTTATATACTTCCAAAAAGAAGTATATAAGTATGGTAAAAGTTGATATCGTAATTCTACGAATTTTCTTACAATATCTGTAATTTCTTCACCAAAAACCCAAGGTTCTTGCGCTCCATGATCTCCAGATGAATGTACCCTACAAAAGGCATGAAATACACCTAATTGAATCCAACGAGCAAATAATTCTCCTTGTGGCTGTTCTGCAAAACCACCAATATCAGAACCTGCAAAAGAGAAACCAGACATTGCCATTCTTTGTGCTTGGTTGTTTGCTATTGCTAAATGCTCCCAAGATGCTATGTTATCTCCCATCCAAGTAGAGGTATAACGTTGTGCACCAGAATAAGCAGATCTTGTAATTACAAAAGGCCTTTTCGGATATGCATATTTCTTTAAACCGTGGTAGGTGGCGCGTGCCATTTGTGTTCCGTAAATATTATGTGCTTTTCTATGTGAACAAGGATTTCCATCATAATCATGACGCACATCATCTGGAAAAGATTTATTAGGAACGTCCATTACGGCAGGTTCGTTCATGTCATTCCAAACACCTTTTACTCCAATATCTTCAATTAATTCTTTAAACAAGCCAGACCACCATTCTCTAACTTCCGGTTTCGTATAGTCAGGAAAATAACATTCTCCCGGCCAAACTTTACCTTTCATATAAGGGCCATCTGCGCGTTTACAGAAATAATCCTTATCTAAAGCTTCTTTAAAAACATCATATTCTAGATCTATTTTAATTCCTGGATCTATAATAACAACAGTCTTAAAGCCGTCATCTTCCAGTTCTTTAACCATACGTTTAGGGTCTGGAAAATGATTTTTATCCCATGTAAAACAACGGAATCCATCCATATAATCGATGTCTAAATAAATAGCATCACAAGGAATTTTCAGGTCTCTAAACGTGTTGGTAACTTCTTTAACGTTAGCTTCGGGATAATAAGACCATTTACACTGATGAAAACCTAAAGCCCACAGCGGAGGTAAAGCGTGTGGTTTACCTGTTAAATCTGTGTAGTTTTTAACAACATCTTCCATTTGTGGTCCATAAATGAAGTAATAATTCATTTCTCCACCCTGTGCCCAAAAACTAGTTACATTTCTTCTTTCTTGAGCAAAATCAAAAGAGGTTTTAAAAGTATTGTCAAAGAAAATACCGTAAGCTTTATTGTCTTGTATTGCAGTATAAAAAGGAATTGCCTTATAGATAGGATCTGTATTTTTACCAAAAGCATAAGAATCTGTTGCCCAGTTTTCGAAACGTTTCCCTTTCAAGTTTACATCTACAGGCTTGTCTCCAAGACCATAAAAACTCTCTAATTTTTGGCAAGTTTTACTCATTTTTACAATATCACCACCATGTTGGTAACATTCTTCCCAGTGAAAACCAATTTCGTCTTCATTAATTAATTTATTGTCAATAGCATCAAATAAACTTACCTGCAAACTTTGTTTTTCTACTTTACAAATTAACTTAGAGGTTGTTATACTATAATGTGTTTCGTCTTCTGTTACATCTAAAAAGCTATACCCTCTGCTTGCATGTATGGTAACTCCGTAAGAAAAATCATTTTCAAATTTACCAGTAGTACTATATCTAAAACGGATAACACTATCTCTAACTACGGTTACTTGAAGAGCAACCCCATTTTTTGTAGAAAAATGTAAAGTATCTACATCTTTCTTATAATGTATTATTTTTGAAGGAAATAAATTCCCTTTTTGTTCTAGTTCTGTGTTAACAATCATTTTTTTGGTTGTTTATTATCATGTGCAAAAATCGCAAAAATTGATACAATAAAATTGTTTAAAATTCTTTTTTTACGATAACGTATTCGTCTATTTTAAAACTAAAAACAATACTTAATTAATTAATTGATAGACGAATATGATTTTTTATACAAAAGGATTAGGAGATTTTTTAAAGTCTTGAAATTGGTCTCTTTTTTTATCAAAATAATAGTCTAATAAAAAAAGAGAACTGTCTTAAAGTTATTTATATTTAAACGCAACCATACCTAATGGCGGTAGTTCTAATACTATTGAATTTTCTCTGTTGTTCCATGTCTTTCTATCAGAAGTAAGTTCTGTGTTTGTAAAATTTCCGGTACCATTATATTTTAAAGCATCACTATTAAAAATTTCTTTTAGAGTTCCTTTTTTGGGCAAACCAATTCTATAATTCTTTTGAGGTGTTTGCGTTAAGTTTAAGACAATAACTAGATTCTCTTTTTCTCGGTCTCCTTTTCTTATATAGCTAATAATAGAATTCTCATGATCACCATGGTCTATCCATTCAAAACCTTCAGATGAGAACTGTTTTTCATGCAATGCTGTTTCCTCTTTATAAAATTTGTTTAAATCTTTTACTACATCTTGTGCGCCTTTATGCATATTATGCTCTAAGAGATGCCAGTCTAAACTTTGTTCAAAATTCCATTCAGAGCTCTGTCCAAATTCTGACCCTTGAAACAGTAATTTTGCTCCAGGATGTGTATACATAAAACTATATAACAAACGTAAATTTGCAAATTTTTGCCATTCATCCCCTGACATTTTACTTAAAATAGATTTTTTACCATACACTACTTCATCATGAGATAACGGTAGCATAAAATTTTCTGTAAAGGCATAGTTTAAACTAAATGTTAAATCATTTTGGTGGTGTTTTCTATAGACAGTATCTTTTGCAAAGTAATCTAAAGAGTCATGCATCCAACCCATCATCCATTTCATTCCAAATCCTAATCCGTCAGAAAACACAGGGCTAGATACTTTCGGAAAAGAAGTAGATTCTTCTGCTATGGTCTGTACATCTGGGAAATTTTCATAGACAGCAATATTCATTTCTTTTAAAAAAGCAATAGCATCTAAATTTTCTCTACCACCAAACTCATTTGGTTCCCATTCACCATCTTTTCTAGAATAATCTAAAAATAACATAGAGGCAACAGCGTCTACTCTTAAACCATCGGCATGGTATTGTTCTAACCAAAAGATAGCGTTACTTATTAAAAACGATTTAACTTCATTTCTACCATAATTAAAAATAAGACTTTTCCAGTCTTGATGATATCCTTTTTTAGGGTCTGGATGCTCATATAAGCTAGATCCATCAAAATTACCCAAGCCGTGTGCATCTGAAGGGAAGTGAGAAGGTACCCAATCTAATAGCACGCCAATTCCTTTTTCGTGAAACTTATCTACTAAAAACTTAAATTCATCTGGGTAGCCAAATCTAGAAGTAGGAGCGAAGTAGCCTGTTAATTGATATCCCCAACTTGGGTCATACGGAAACTCCATTATTGGCATTAATTCTACATGTGTAAAATTCATTTCTGCAACATAATCTACAAGTTCATCAGCTAATTCGGTGTAACTCATAAACCTGTTTTCTGCTACTTTTTGTTTCCAAGAACCTAAATGAACTTCATAAACGGAATATGGAGCATTTAAAGCATTGTGCTTTTTACGAGCTTTCATCCATTTTTTATCCTTCCAAGAATAGTTATCCTCCCAAACTATAGAAGCCGTTTTTGGCGGATGTTCGCATCTACGTGCATAAGGATCTGCTTTTTCTGTAACCGTATCTGTACTTTTTATTTTGTATTTGTAGGTATTTCCTTTTCCTGCATACGGAATAAAACCTTCCCAAATACCGCTAGAATCCCATCTTACATTAAGTTGGTGTTCTTTGTCATTCCAATAATTAAAATCTCCAATTACAGAAACTTCTTTGGCATTAGGCGCCCAAACTGCAAAATAAGTACCTTCTATACCATCTTTTGTGATGATATGAGAGCCGAATTTTTCATATAATTTATAATGTTTACCACCTTTAAAAAGGCTAATATCAAAATCTGAGAATAAACTATGCGCTATAACTTTAGACATTTAATGGTTTTAATTTAAATATTTTTAAATTACAGTTCCTTTAGGAATTACTGCTCCTTTTTTGATAACAACAATACCGTCCTTTACTAGGTAAGTGTCTGTTTCAATATCTTTTAAATGTAAACCTCCATTAATTCTAGAATCGTCTCCAATTCTACAGTTTTTATCAATAATACAATTATTAATAAAACATCGATCTCCAATACCAAGCTGAATATCTATACTTTTATTTTTTATTTCATCTAAGGATTCATAATCATCATTACCCATCATATAAGTTTTAGTAACAATAGTTTCTTCACCTATTCTTGAACGAATACCTATAACGGATCTTTCAATTTTTTCCGCATTTATAATACAACCATCTGCAATAACTGTTTTATTTAATATGGTATTTGTAAATTTTGAAGTAGGTAAAATACGAGCTCTTGTATACACTCTATTTTCATCATATAAATTAAATTTTGGTAAATCATCTGTTAAACCTAAGTTTGCCTCAAAGAAAGAATCTATATTCCCAATATCAGTCCAGTAGCCTTCATATGGGTAACTCATTGTTTTATGCTCTCCAATGGCCTGTGGTATAATTTCTTTACCGAAATCAATCGTATCTGGGTTCGCCATCAATTCAATCAATAAATCACGGTTAAAGATGTAAATTCCCATTGAGGCAAGATAATTTCTACCTTCACTTTTCATTTCTGCACTTACTTCTGAAGTCCAATTTGGCAATAATTCTGAAGCAGGTTTTTCTATAAACGAGGTAATTGTGTTATCATTATTAGTTTTTAAAAGACCAAATGATGTTGCATCCTTAGCATTTACAGGGTAGGTTGCTATAGAAATTTTAGCACCACTTTCCTTATGTTTTTGAATCATATCCTTAAAATCCATATTGTACAGCTGATCTCCAGACAAGATTAAAGCATATTCAAAATCATTTGCTAAAAAATGATGCATACTTTGTCTTACTGCATCTGCGGTTCCTTGAAACCATTTATTGCTCTGCATCGTTTGCTCTGCAGCTAAAACATCTACGAATGCAGCGCTAAAGAAACTAAAATGATAGGTATTTTTTATATGTGCATTTAAAGAAGCAGAATTAAATTGTGTTAATACATACATTCTTTTAATGTCTGAATTAATACAGTTAGAAATAGGAATATCTACCAATCTATATTTCCCTGCAATAGGAACTGCTGGTTTAGATCTGTCTTTTGTTAATGGGTAAAGTCTAGAACCTTGTCCTCCACCTAAAATAATACCTAGTACTTGATCATTTATCATAGTTAATTCTTTAGAGATTTATATAAGTTTACGTATGCTTTTGCAGAATTACCCCAAGAATGGTCTATCTGCATTATGTTTTTAAGATTTTTTTTGAATTCCTTTTGGTTGAAATAAATTGATGCTTTGGTAATTGCTGCGGTTACTTTTTCTACTGTAACTCCGTGATGAACAACTCCAAAACCATTTTCTTTGCTGATGTCTATAATGGTGTCTTTTAAACCACCAATAGCATTTACAATTGGCACGGTACCATAGCGCAAAGAATACATCTGGTTTAAACCACAAGGTTCTACGCGAGAAGGCATTAATAAGAAGTCTGCACCGGCGTACATAATATGTGCTAGTTTTTCGTCATATCCTATAAACGTATTAAAATTTTCTTGAGGTATTGTAGTCAGCGCTTTCTCAGTTTTTTCGTGTCCAGAGCCCAGTAAAAGAATAGAAATATTATTTTCGGCTAATGCTTCTTTAAAAATTTCAGGGAATAAATCTGCTCCTTTTTCACCTACTAGCCTTCCTATAAATACAAAAAGTGGTTTTTTAACATCTAAATTATACGCTTTACACAACCACTTTTTATTACCACTTTTACCAGATTTTACATTAGATTGATCATAATTTTTAACAAGTTTTTCATCTGTTTTAGGATTCCAAACACTCCAATCGATGCCGTTTAAGATACCAATACATTTTGAGCTTTCATGATTTAATAGATCTTCTAACCCGTTTGCTTTTATTTTTAGCTCTTCCATGTAAGACGGAGAAACGGTTGTAACTTTCCAAGCACACTTTATAGCAGTTGCTAAAGAATTTATATTTCCGTCCCAATCTAATAAACCAACATTATCTATATTAAAAGGCGGAATTAAGTTCACTTTTTCATGAGAAAACCAACCCTGGTATTGTGCATTGTGAATGGTTAAAACTGTTGGAATATTTTTCAAGGATTTATATTTAAAACTCTGAGACATCATAAATGGAATTAGCCCTGTGTGATGATCATGTGTATGGATAATATTTGGTTTTTTTTCAAAAGTTAAAATCCAATCTAAAGTAGCAGTTTGAAAAGCTAAAAAGCGCTCTGTATCATCACTAGAGTAAACATACTCTTTATATAATAAATCTGGAATATCAATACAAAAAAGATCAAACCCAAGTGGGTTACTTGTTAGTTTAAGAACTTTAAAATCATAGTATTGATGCCCAAGAGCAATATAGTTTGCATGAACTTCTTCAAAGGTATTACTTTGCGTAAATTTATTATGGTAAAACGGCATTACCACATTAGCGGTAGTACCTAAATCTTTTTGATATTTAGGCAAGGCGCCAACAACATCTGCAAGTCCACCAACCTTAGCTATCGGAAAACATTCCGCACTTATATGTAGTATATTCAATCTTTGTAATTAGATGGTTCGTCTATAAAATTACAATTTTTTTTTTGACTAAAAGAATCGCTAGTGATTATTAATATAAGTTTAATAGAAGTATTAAATAATTAAATAATAGTTATTTTACGGCAAGATATACAAGTCTAGTTTATGAATTTCGCTGTTTATTTATTTCATCTTGTAAGGTTCTTCTTAATTTTTGTTCTCTTTCTAAAGCTTTTTTTCTGTATTGTTCATATTCATGTTCAACATTCTTTAAATTTTGAATTGCTTTTTTTGTAAGAAAGTTGTTTTTTTGAAACTTAAAACTTAAATAAATTACTAGAACTAGTAATATTGAAATTAAAGCCCATAAAAGAAGATTGTAAATAAACTTACTTAATTGTATTCCAAATAAAGAGATAGAATTTTCTTTTTTTAGAGAAGTCTCCAATGTTAATTTAGTTAGGATAAGTAAATCCTCATTTTTTTTAGTATCTAAGTTTGACGCTGTAAGTAGGTTGTTTTTTTCTACTAATAGATTTTGAGATGCTTTTAAAGAATCTAAAACTTGCTGTTTTAAATCTAAAAAATTTTCCTTGTTAATTACTTTGTAGCCTTTATAATTGGTAGATACTCTATACAGTTTATCAAACCCTTCTTTTATAGAAATGTCTCTGGTATCCTTTGGTTTTTGTGCAAAAGAAATTGATATACATAGAATTGCAGTAAATAGTGATAGATGTAATTTCATTCTTATAAATTTTGTAGGGTTATTTTAGATAATAAAAGTAATAAAAAAACCCAAACGAAAAGACGTTTGGGTTTTTATTATAAGCAAGTAATTTATATTTATTTAATTTTCTCTACAACTGCCTTAAAAGCGTCTGGGTTGTTTACAGCTAAATCAGCTAAAACCTTACGGTTTAGTTCGATACTATTAGCTTTCACTTTCCCCATAAACTGAGAGTAAGACATTCCATGCAAACGAGCTGCAGCGTTAATACGCACAATCCATAAAGAACGGAAGTTTCTCTTATTGTTTTTACGGTCACGGTATGCATAAAGCATTCCTTTTTCAACCGCATTTTTTGCTACTGTGTAAACGTTTTTTCTACGTCCGAAGTAACCTTTTGCAGCCTTCAAGATTTTTTTTCTTCTTTTTCTTGAGGCTACTGAATTTACTGATCTTGGCATAATTTCAATGTTTTTTGTAGTAGGCGATTCAATTAAGAATACTTTTTTAAATTTGGCCTATCTCCATGGTTAATAATTAAATTCCCTAATTAAACTTATTTCAAGTTTAATTGTTGCATAATGTTAGACTTGTCCGATTTATGTACTAAACCATCGTGAGTTAACCTTAATTTACGTTTTTTCGACTTCTTTGTTAAGATGTGGCTTTTAAACGCGTGCTTTCTTTTTATTTTTCCAGTACCAGTAACTTTAAATCGTTTTTTGGCGCTAGATTTGGTTTTCATTTTAGGCATCTCTCCTTCGTTTTTATCTTGCTTATAAGATTGTTATTTCACTTTTTTGGGAGCAATAAACATAATCATACGTTTACCCTCTAATTTTGGTAATTGTTCTACTTTACCAAATTCTTCTAATTCTTGGGCTAATTTTAGCAATAAAATTTGACCTTGTTCTTTAAAAATAATAGAACGTCCTTTAAAGAATACAAATGCTTTTAATTTAGCCCCTTCTTGAAGAAACTTTAGCGCATGTTTCTTTTTAAACTCATAATCATGCTCATCTGTCTGCGGTCCAAAACGTATTTCTTTAATAGTAACTTTCGTTGCTTTCGATTTTAAAGATTTTTCACGTTTCTTTTGCTCATATAAGAACTTCTTATAATCAATAATTTTACAAACAGGCGGTTTCGCTTTAGGAGAAATTTCTACTAAATCTAATTCCTGTTCATTGGCTAGTTCTTTAGCTTTATCTAAAGCGTATACACCAACTTCCACATTATCGCCCACAAGACGAACTTCGTCAACATATTTTATTTTTTCATTAATCCTATGTTGATCTTCTTTGATTACTCTTAACGGTCTTCTCGACCTGCTTCTACGTATTGCTATGACCTATATTTTTAAAATTTAACTTATGGTTGTTTTTCAACCTTTTAATTTTATCGAACTTCAAAATTAATTAAAATTCCTTTAATATTTTACTTTCTTCGGTTTTAATTAAAGATATAAATTCTTCAATAGTAAAAGTACCTATATCCCCTTCTCCATGTTTCCTTACGGAAACCGTACCATCTATGGCTTCTTTCTCACCAACAATCAACATAAAAGGTATTTTACCAACTTCTGCATCTCGTATTTTACGTCCAGTTTTTTCACTTCGGTTGTCTACGAGGGCGCGAATTTCGGAATTTTCTAACGATTTTAGTACTTTTTCTGAATATTTTTGATATTTATCACTGATTGGTAATAAGATAACTTGATCGGGTGTTAGCCATAAAGGGAAGTTACCGCCTGTATGTTCTAGTAATACAGCAATAAAACGCTCCATAGAACCAAATGGTGCCCTATGAATCATAACAGGTCTGTGAAGTTGATTGTCAGCTCCTTTATACGTTAAATCAAAACGTTTCGGTAAATTGTAGTCGACTTGTATGGTTCCAAGTTGCCAACTTCTGCCTAAAGCATCTTTTACCATGAAGTCTAATTTTGGTCCGTAAAATGCAGCTTCACCTTCTTCAATTACAAAATTTAAACCTTTATCCGTTGCTGCACTGATAATTGCATTTTCTGCAATTTCCCAAGTATCAACATCACCAATATATTTATCAGGGTTGCTTTTATCTCTTACAGACACTTGCGCTGTAAAATCTTCAAAACCTAAAGAACCAAAAACATATAAAACTAAGTCTATTACATCTTTAAATTCCTGATCTAGTTGCTCTGGTGTGCAAAAAATATGTGCATCATCTTGTGTAAAACCTCTTACACGTGTTAAACCGTGTAATTCTCCACTTTGTTCATATCTATAAACCGTTCCAAATTCAGCAAAACGTTTTGGTAAATCTTTATAAGAATATGGTTTAAAGTTATAAACTTCACAATGGTGCGGGCAGTTCATAGGTTTTAATAAAAACTCCTCATCCATTTTTGGAGTTTTTATCGACTGAAAGCTATCTGCACCGTATTTTTCATAATGCCCAGAAGTAACATATAATTCCTTCTGACCAATATGTGGTGTCATGACCATTTCATAGCCAGCTTTTTTCTGAGCTTTCTTTAAAAAATCTTCGAGTCTACCTCTTAAAGCAGCACCTTTTGGTAACCACAGAGGTAAACCAGCACCAACTTTTTGAGAAAAAGTAAATAACTCTAATTCTTTTCCTAATTTCCTATGATCTCTTTTCTTAGCTTCTTCTAATAATTCTAAATATTCAGTAAGTAGTTTTTGCTTTGGAAAGCTAATTCCGTAAACTCTTGTTAACTGATTGTTTTTCTCGTCACCACGCCAGTAAGCGCCAGCAACGCTCATTACTTTAATTGCTTTTATGATTCCTGTGTTAGGTATGTGGCCTCCTCGGCATAAATCCGTGAAGTCACTATGGTCACAGAATGTAATTTCTCCATCTGTTAAGTTTTCAATTAACTCTAACTTATAAGGATTTTCTTCTCCTTCATATAATGCTAAAGCATCTGACTTAGAAACAGGTCTAATAGAGAACTCATGCTTTCCACGAGCAATTTCTATAAATTTCTTTTCAATAGTAGGAAAATCTTTATCAGAAATAACGTCTTCGCCCAAATCTACATCATAATAAAACCCATTATCAATAGCGGGTCCAATAGTTAATTTTGCTTTTGGATACATACTTATTATAGCTTCCGCCAAAACGTGTGCAGAAGAATGCCAAAAAGCTTTTTTACCATCAGTATCATTAAATGTATATAAAATTAACGAACCGTCGGTGGTTAATGGAGTAGTGGTTTCAATAGTATTACCATTAAAGTTTGCAGAGATAACGTTTCTAGCAAATCCCTCACTAATGTTTTTTGCAACATCCATTGGAGTGCTATTTATAGCAAACTCCTTAATAGTTCCGTCCGGAAGCGTAATTTTAATCATTTAATGTATAATATTTAAGTTTGCAAATATATTGGAAAACAATATTTTATACAATATATATATGTACTTATTATACAAGTATATTTTTCTGTCGGAAAGTTTGCTGTTTTTTTAGAATAAAAGGCTATTTAAGCACATAACTTAAACTGATAGATTAAATTTAAGCAGTTAAGGAAGATGATTTTTTTGTAAATCTGCCGTATCATGATTTTTTTTGGAGTGAAATTATAATGTTTTTTATGTTTCCGAGTTCTTTTTTAGATAGTATGGTTAAGCTTCAAAAAAATCATATAAATATTTTCATTTATAATGCTCATATTTTCAGTGTTTTAAAAGTATGTTTAAAAGTAATTAAGAAAAACGCAAAAAAAAGTATTGTGAGATTGAAAAGGTGTTGTATGTTTGCACCCGCTAAGGGATATTTAGTTTTTTAGTTTCGTTCATTCACTTGTTATTTAGGTATTTTTATTAGGTTTTATTGAGGCGTCAAGTTTCAAAAATTTAGTTTAAAAATATTTAATTTTTTTCTTGTTAGATTGTAAATAAGTTTTATATTTGCACCCGCTAAGAGATATAGCAAATTAGTTCAGGGATATTTTGGTAAAGGATTTTGGTTTAAAATTCACTAGTTCGATTCTAGTTTTCTTACAAAATAGATTTTATTGGGATTGTTTTTATGG